>ERZ506759.400-NODE-400-length-14022-cov-7.44849_pt1 | contig 14022 bp, 20 predicted proteins | sample MGYA00513042_ERZ506759 | MGnify/ENA metagenome assembly ERZ506759
AGACAACTAAAATTATCATGTTTATCATGTCTTTACCTCAACTTTTCTAAGGTTTTCTTAAAGAAAACCACCTTCTAGTGTATCATATTTGCATCTATTACTCAAATGAATAGCGACTCCTTTTTCATAGGTTTTATTAGAGTGATAACAAAGCGATTTTGTGAGCTATTTTATCAATTCATACCCCATAAGTTGCTACTTGCTTACCCCAAAAGTTAGCAAAAAGGAAAGCAAAAAAATACCCGTTAGGGTATCAATCACTTTACGAGTTTAGCAGGCAAGGAAACAGTGTAGTCAAAAACTACACTGTTTTAGCTTCTTGATAATCTATAAGAAATGGAGACTTTATGATAGTGTTCATGAAGTTGTATCGTCCAAAGTTATTTCTATATAAAAATTTAGAAAGTTGCTCAATCATTCAATAATTTACTAATTTCTAAAAGGTGTCTACTTGGCGCCTTTGTAGTTTGTGTAATTATTCCTTGACTCCTCAAGAGTTTTATGTTGTCTTTAATCGTCTTTTTAGGATAACTAGCTGATAAGATAGTAACGATTTCATTATCTTTAATACCATCTTTAGGAAGATCCACGAAAACGGTAGATTGGAAAAGTAAAAATAATATTTCTCTTTCTAAATCAGTCATATTAGGATGATGTTGGATTTTATCCCAAAAAGCACCTAAAAGAGCCTGTTTTTCATTTAGAAATTTAATAATATCATTTTGACCTTCCTTCAATAATTCTAATATATCTATTACAAAAAAAGTTCCTTCAGCTTTGTTCTCGTAGTCTCCAGTAGTTCTAAACGCATCGTAATATTTCTTTTTATTTTCGTTAATTTTTTGCGAAATAACTAGTCCTGAGTATATATCAAGCTTTCTAGAAAGGTACCTTGATAGAATATATCGTCCAGTCCGCCCATTCCCATCATAAAATGGGTGAATGTTTTCGAAAAAATAGTGAGCAAGAGCAGCCTTTATTAAAAATGGCGCTGTTTTATCATTAATAAAAGTAATCCAACTTGTCAACATCATTAGTATTTTCGTTTCATTCTTTGGTGGAATGTGTTCAGTTCGCCCTGAATTTTGGTCTACAACCTCAACAATATCATTTCTGAATAAATCTCCATCTAGTGCATCGTTACTTTCAATTTCTCCTTCAGTTAATATGTCATAAATTTCTCTTATTACTTTTACATCTTCAATCTTCAAAAAATCATTGGAAAGAATATCATGATATAACCGAACAGTAGAAAGGAGTCTTTTTCTTTTGTTTTTTTTATCGGTTAACGCATTAAATGCCTCAGAAACTTCCTTTTTAGTAGTTTTAACACCTTCAATTTCATTATTATTAATTACAGCTTTATATAATTGTTCTTTATAAAATTGATCTTTGGCTACATTCGGCAAAGTGTTTGCTAAGTCTTTTATGATATTAGATTTCTCTTGTATCTGTTGCATTAATATCTGAAGCTTCTGTAAAGGAACAACAAATAAAGGATAATCCGCCTTTACGGAATCTCTTTTCATTAAATAAGGATACATATCCGTTTTTATAACTCCGTAACTATTAATTCTTTTTTCATACTCTTCTTCATTAGTTTTATTCATATATTTTACGATTTTTAATTGTTTATAGTCCATTATTGTCACCAACTTTTTTAAATTTAGCTCTTTTTTTAAAAGTCTATATTATTTTTAATTTGAAATCAATAATTATTGCTTATTTTTCAAAAATAGATCTTTTTTGCAGTGCTAAGTTAATTAAATACATATAGTTTGTTAGAAACTTCAAAAAGATTGATAGATACCAAACCTTAAATATTTGACTTAACAGATTTTATGTATAAATAAAAAATACACTAAAAATTAGCGTACATTTAGTTATTTGAAAAAGAGAGTATTGTGCTCTACTAGTGCTTTTTTAGTTGTCTCCGCCTAGTTCCTTTATTATATCCGATACCTTTTCTAAACTCGATGTTTCGTGTGGCTCAACTCTTTCACCGTCTAAAACGTAGTCATGGATCTTACCATTCTTTCGGACAGTCTGGACAGTATCACCCTTAATAAAACCCTTATCCATTGCCTCTTTAAATTCATCATAGATTAGCATTATATTATTCTCCTTTCCTATACTATTCGTAATTGATACAGAAAAATACGTATCTTTTTAAGTAATTCTATTATAGCGAAAAATGTTAGCAAACATTAGCATAAATTGATATAGACACCCTATAAAAAACTGGAAAAAATTGCGCGTGATGTAAGACAACACCTTGTAGTGGCTCTCCAGAAAGCAATATAGGGGCGGGGGGCATTAAAAATAGCCCGAGTGTTATCGGACTATTCTTTGTCTAGGGCGTGTTAAGGACGTTATAGGGGTGTTTTATATCAACATTTTTCAACATTTTTATCCCACGCGCTACCATTCCACTATCTTCCACTATCTTCTACTATGCTCCATGTAAAGAGTAACTAGAAAAATTGAGGACGTACACAAATTTGAAAAGCGTTTTCCAAATACGACCACGTTGTCGCTTTTAAGAGTGTTCTTCAATTTCTCGATGTTGGAAAATGTCGGAACGTTACGACATATCAAGATTTTAACAAGCGACTTGCTCTATTCAACCATAAGTCCTCACCTTTGCGCCAATATTGATAATACTTAGCTCTATGCTTGTAATAGGTTTTCCAGTGCATCCTTTTGGGTTTATCGGGAAAATCGGGTGTTAAGTAGTCCTTTGCCTCGTATTCAGGCACTATCTTTTGAGCTTCCTTAACTGCCTGCTCCCAGTAATAAACACAGTCGGTCTTGCTTCGGTTTAATGTTCTATTATGCAATCCTAGACACTTACGACATGACAAGTCTTCACAATACCAATATAAGCTCGTTCTAGCCTCTCCACAGTTAGGACAATATAAATAATAGCGATAGCCTCCATAGTTTAATGACTGCCGTTTTAGGGGCGTTTCTTGACCGTTATAAACTATGATCAACTTATCCAAGTCTAGCCATACCCTAGCTTTGCCGTGTGCTAGCTTTGCTTTGGTTAGGTTGCTAGCTTTGAGAACGTCTATAAACACCTTTAATTCAATTTCTATCACTTTGACACCTCGCCCTATATTAGGGCAACCCAACTATTCAAGCAAATCAAGCAGTTCACCGTTTCGATAATTTTCAGCAAAAGCTAGACAAGCAAGGTTAACTAGCTCTTGGAATCTTGTTCTAGCATAACCCAATTCTTGACCGATAAACCAGTTTGGTGCTGGTGGGTGTTGCAAGAAACGGCGATAGATAATAACCCTGTAGCGTTTATCAACGATGTTTCTGTGTGCTTCCTCAATAGCTTCCAGCTCATTTATGGCATTCATTCGTCTTACTGCCAGCGTTGCAACAATGTTACTGCGGTTATTGTTCTTAGAACGTGGCTCAAAGGTATAATTTGCCGTTATACGCTGTTCAGCGCTATCGTGTGCAATCTCTCGCCATCGTGGGTATTCTCGCAACTTCTTTTTAGCGTTCTTGATTGTCTGCTTTTCATTGATTTCCATTAGTTCCATGATTTATCCTCTTTTTATACTAGTTAAAAGCGCTTGGATAAAGTATCAAAAAGAGGCCATCGCCTCTCTGTTCAATCTTTGGCTAGGATCCCACTAACTGCCATATCTCGGATAAACTGGCTTTCTATCTCTGCTGGTAGCTCTAATGAATCTAATAACTCACCTAGTGCCTGTTTGTCTGTGCTGGCAATCATTTTCTTCAAGGTGTTTTCGTATTGCTGTTCTAGATAGTCGCAAAATGCCAATCTTTGGGCTTGTGTCGGTGTAGCATTCAAAGCCATATAACAAGCTTCAGTTATCTGTGAGAATAGTTTAGCACGCGCTTCTGGGTGCTTATACAGTTCATAAATGTTCAGACTGGCATCCTCTGCTTGTAACTTTTCAGCTATTTCCATTAGTTTAGGAATACCGCTAGGCTCAATAGGTGTATCATCAGCCATATAATTTAAGCGGAGCTGTTCAAGTTCCAGTCTGTCTTTTTCCGCTTGTTCTAGGTAGTGGTTTTCAGTCATTTTTAGTCTCTCTTTCTTGTTTATAGAAAAGCTAATAGTTTTCCGTTTTTGTAGATTGCTGCGAACTTCAGTAGTGCATCATCAAGAACACGATAAAAGGCGCTTTCAGAACGTCCTAAGTCGTAATAGAGTTCTATGTTACTTTTCTTGATTGGTATGCAGTATTTTTCAACTAAGATTGTCTTTAGTTCTTGGGGTTGAATTTTTTCGATTGCCTCTCTCATGCAGTCTCTTTCTAACTCAGCAATGAATTTTCTGTTTTGTCGAGTATTTTCAAGAGCTGAAATATCGAGGTTTAAGGCGTTATTACTTGTTCTATTTGCGTTAGGATCGTAGGGGCTACCTGCTATCCTTTCCATACGTCTATAAACATTAAGCATACTTTTAGCATTGTTTATAGTTTGTCGTTTATCAAGCTCAGCGCTTAATGCTCTGGCCTTATTAAAATCTTTAACGCCATTACATATACGCTCAAAAGCGTTGTCAAGGCTTTGTTTCGCCTCATATTCAACGCTTAGCATATACTTTTTAGATCTTGGGGTGCTGTTTTTTAAAGTGATACTAATCATTGGTTGCTCATACAAGCCCGATATAAAACCATGAATAGCAGTAGCGGCAGTATCTGCTTGATAGTAGTCAGTGAGCTCTTTCGAGAAAGTAAAGGCCATTTAAGCACCTCTCTTTCTAGCTCTTTTGTTTCAAGGCGCTAATGTTATAGCGCTTATCCTTGATGCCAAAGACCTTGAATGAATTACCGTCAAGACCTTTCAAAATTCTGCTTGTATTGCGCTCATTGTAAACCTTTCTAAGTTCATCACCGCTTAAATTAGTGTTGATGATCGTAGTATCTCGGTTATTGAGAATATCAAACAGAAAATCTTGCTCCCAGTCGCCTTTTGGCTTAATCTCAGCGTTCTTTGCGCCTAGGTCATCCAGTATCAGATAATCAACGCTTGTCATGAGGTTTAACGCCTCATGCTCTGTTAAGCTAGCATGGCGGCCATAATTCCAACCGTTTTTGATTTCCTTGATGATTTCGGTAAGGCTGATAAACAAGACACTCTTAGGCTCATTCTTAGCCCGATAGCCCTCGTTAATCGCTTTGGCCATGGCATAAGATAGGTGGCTCTTTCCTATCCCAGTATTGCCCGTTATAAGCGTATTTCCTGCCATACCGTCCAGGTACTTTAGGACTTGCCCCTTAGCAAAATCTAAGAGTTGCTTTTCCTCTGGGGTCTCAGCAATAAAGTTATCAAAGGTTGCTGCTTTCAGCTCCTTGGGAACAGTGCTTTTACTTTCGAGGATATTATAAGTTTTGAGATATAAACCTTGATTTTGGCTTTCCTCAATCTCGGACAGTTCCTTTTGAGAAATGCCCTCTTTGACACAAACAGGACAATAAGGCTTTGGCTGTCGAGGTTTATTCTCGCCTGCAATTAAAACCGCTTTATTAAGCTGCTGATAATGGACGTTGTGGACTGGACAAACTTCATCCAGTGTCACTACTCTTTTAAACATTGCAAGATAATTAGGCTTTTCAATAGCCGTTTCTGTTTCTTTAGTCATAGATACCCCCTTTAAAATGGCAGCGGTGGAAGGCTACTTGTCAGCGCGTCTTCCTCTGCCTTTTTGTTACGGTTCGCTTTTGAGTTGCGAACTAAGTCAACGGTTAGTAAGTTATCTTGCTTCCAGCGTGTAAGAATGGCCTTGATATATGCAAAGTTCACCTTTCCTTGATTGACGGCTTCTTTTAACGCCTCATAGATCAAGTCGGCGTTAAACTCGTCTAGCATATAGCCTAGTTCTTGTTGTTGAATAGCTGATAAAGGTCGCCCGCTCTCTTGTTCAAAGCTCTGATAGAGATTGATAAACTCTTGGCTAAAAATAGGGGCAGTGGTAGTGGTGGTTTTTTCTTCTTGAGTTTCCTTACTACTACCCTTACTTACCTTACCTTTACTTATATTATCTTTACTTATATTGGGTCTACCAGTGGTTGCCGTTTGGTTTACCAGTGGTTTACCAGTCGTGTCATCGCTATCTGTTATAAGGTTTTCAGCGTTTTGCTCTAGCAGGTCTTTATAAATGCTAGGCGTGTATCTGTCTTTTCTGACAGTGTTTTGCTCGTGGAAATCAACCACGAAATAAACCATTTCATCGTTAAGAGGTTTCACAAACCTTTTAACAACTAGGAGCCCCAAATTATCCTCGCTAGCTCCTATCATTCTGATAATAGGGAATGCTTCCACCACCCCGTCATCATCACAATTTTGTATAAGGTGAAAATATAGGGCTTGGGCTTCCAGGGGCAATCGTAAGAAACGATGTGTTTGAGTGACAGTTTTACTTATCATTCTACGGTTTCCCATTATTTTCCACCCCCAAAAATGCCAAAATGTCACTGATACGATAATACACTTTGCGGCTATCCTCTACGGGTGGTTGATAGCGTTTAAGACCCGCTTCCTCCCAACGTCTTAGAGTGTTGTATTTAAGTCCTAGCTCGTCCATTGCTTGCTGGGCAGTGATTAGCCCTAACTGGTGTTTATCAAGCTTAGAATAGCCCTCTAGGGCTTTATCTAGTATCGATATAACCCCTTGGGCAAGCTCTTTTTGGTATTCTTTACTCAATACTTGCATATTAGCCCCTTTCTAGTGTTTTCTCGTATGCAGTCACGTCCTCAATAGACATTAGAACGTCGAGCCTTTTCTGCTCGTTCTTGACTTGATTTTTAAGGGATACAAGCCCCTCTAATAGTTCCTCTCTGGTTTCTGCGATATAGTAACCATTACGAATACCAACCCTAGCACCAATGATAGGAACACCATGTCTAATAACTAGGTTACTGATTGCACTAGATATTAGACGGGGTGCGTAACCCGTGATAGTGGCTATCTCTCCGCCAGTTGTAGCGTTAGCGCATCCTTTCTTTAGGGTAGCTAAAACTGCCTTTTCAACCTCTGATAGTCTATTTCTTTTCATTGACACCTCTTTCTTGACTGCTTACCATAATTTGCCCATTCATCCACATATCAGTGACGATCGTTAAAAACTCAAGCACACTTTCTAACTCCCTGTGGTCTTCTGGTGGGTAACAATCAAATTTATTTTCTAGGGAAAAATCTAGCATAGTTTGGAAAGCCTCATCTAACCACTGACCAAAGTGTTCAGCTCGTAATTTTGCAAAGTCAAAGTTTTTGTTTGTTGTCATTGCCTGCCTCTTTCTAGTTGTAATACTTGCCTTGTGATTGAATATAAGCCCCGTAGCGTGTGCCTACGTTGCGCGTGGTGTTATCTGTCACTGTATCAGTTTTAGGCTCTATATCAAGCTGAAAATAGCTCTTTTTAAGCCATAGAACAGTTAAGGCGATCGATAAAACAGTAACTAGGATAAAGAACTGGGTAGCAGATAAATTTAATTCTGTGGCCATGATTACTCTCCTCTTTCCTTTACCTCGTATGCTCTTAATTCCTCTGGGTTGTCACATTCGAGTAGGTAAAACGCAATTTTGTCTAGGTCTGTTGTCATTGCATTGCCTCCTAATCAATCATCATTCCACGAGTATATAAGGATGAGTCTGTCCATGAATCCAAAACGTTCTTTTTCCCTCGTTTTTTCTTTGCGATATCAACCGCTATGACTTCCCATACATAATTCAATAATTGACTTTGTTCCATTGGGTAGGTATTTTCTTTAGTTATTTCAGCTAGGTAAGTGTTTAAGAAAAGAAATCCATCAAAGTTGGAAAGTAGCTTTATAAACTTAGTATCACCCCAAAAATTTCTGTAATAAGACTCTTCTCGTTCTTCTAGTTCACCTATTACCTCAGCAATCACCCTCTGTTTCATCTTCTCTGTTTGTTCCTTTAGCGTTTGCTGTTGTTCATGGTATTCTGTGCTAGTTAGTTCATTGTAGACATCGTCCAAGTCATTCAATACCCTGCTGATTTCTCTTTTAGCTAATGCAGTTTCAGCCCCTACAAGGCTTTCTTGTATTTCTTCTAAATTTGTTGAAATAGCTTCTAATTTATCTGCTAACATGTTTTTACCTCTGTTTCTATATTTGTTTAGTTGCCCTGATAGCTTTTTAATGGTTATTTCTTATACAGTTTTTCTTGTAATTTCTAGCCTCACGCTCTGAGTCGCCAAACTTAGAGAGTGTGAGAAGGTACCAGTTTTAAGAGTTGGCGCTCTCCGTATGGTCAAATTGCCCTAATTATGCTATAATCTAGGTATAAATCTTTACTAAAACCTCTTTGATAATAGCTTGCCTGCTTTTTTGTTAAATTCGTTTTAGTGTTGTGTAAAAGGCTCTGCGGTATGGTTATTGCTAAGCCTTTTTTGTTGCAATCACGCGCTTTCTTGGCGTGTTTTTTTATTTCTGAATACCATAGCTTTGATTTCCTGATAACTCATATTCAAGCCAATCATGGCTATTACCATGTCTTCAAATGCCTGGTATTGCTCTAGCTCGACACTGGTCAAGCTATCAATGCCATTGTAGCCCCCACGCTCTTCCCTTAACTGCTTAGCGTTCCTGTCAGTTACTGCTTTTAGTAGCAGGTTGTTCATGGTGCTATGCGCGTGCTTGGGTTTTGCCTCCCATGTCTCTATACTGTCATGCAAGGTTTTTCTTTTTGGCTTTTCTAGTGCCCTCTGCATACGAAACTTAGAAAGTTCCTCACGCATTTCAAAGAAGGCTTTGACTAGGTTCATTTTGAATTTACGAACTGGTGCAGTATTCTTTAGATAAGTGATCAGCAAGGTAGCCTGTTGCTCATTCAAGATATAGGACTTTTTAGGTTGCCCACGGGTATCTAATTTATGGATTTCAAATCCAAGTATTCCCAAGGCTTCAAAATCTGCTTTATGTTCTCTGACTAGGCGTGTGACAGTATGGTGCTTGACCTCAGCACATTCAGAGATTATCTCGCTTGTTGTGTACGGCTCTTTCTTGCCGTCCATGTAAACAATGTTCATGCTGTACCTCCTTAATAGTCTTTTGCTAGCCATTCCATGACTTTAGCATAAACTCCGTTCTTAAACTCTCCGCCTTTGACAATACGGCGATAAGTTACAGCAGTTACACCAATGGCTTCAGCCGTTGCCTTAGCCGTCAACATATTATCCGCCTGCTTTCTGCGGACGGCTTTCGCTTGGTCTTGTGTAATTTGCATAAAAGACCTCCTTTCCAAAAAGTGCTGTTTTATTTCACTTTTTTACTTTATGGTGTCATTATATAGCACTTAATTTTATTTGTCAACAGAAAGTGCTGTTTTATTTCACTTTGAAATATGTTATAATTTCATCGTAAGATAAAGAAAATAGGTAAAACATGGAAACACAAGAAAATAGGCTTAAAATCCTCAGAAAAGAAAAAGGGTTCACTCAAGCCAAATTAGCAAATGAAATAGGAGTTTCAAAGCGTACCATTATAGCTTGGGAAAATGATGAACGCCAAATCAAATCTGACAAAGCGCAAAAACTAGCAGATTTTTTTGAAGTGCCCATTGGGTATCTACTGGGATATAGTGATTATAAAGACATGGATTCTTATTTTGAGAGCATAGAGGAATCAAAGGAGTTGGATGTTGATATACTTAACTCTATTGATACTATTGGTGAAAAAAACTTACCAACAGTGATGGAATATTTTAAAAAAGAATTTATCAAAGAATACTCACAAATTGAGCAACTAAAAAACGGAGAATCTATCGACGGATGGAATATAGAAGATTCTGTTTCTGTTGCGATGAGAAATGTATTAGAAAACCTTTGGGGATTGCCTGACAGTGTGGTTAAATTGCTTCTTTTTTGGGGTACTCTCAAAGATAACGAAAGAGAAGAATTATATAAATTGATTGAAATATTGGCTTTTAATAATCTATCGAATAGCCAAGACTAACCCACGCGCATAGAGGAGAAACAAACATGAAAAAGAAAATTATTGTTGCATTGGTCGCATTGCTAGTTATTGGTGGTGGTTCAGCTTATTATTTCCTAAGTTACGCCCCTCACCAAGAGGCTGTCACAAACTTTAATAAAGCTGTTAAGACAGTTAAGGCAAAGAATAAGACGCTAAAAAGTGAGATTGCCAAAGCTGAAAAGCTCGTTAAGTCAAACCAGAAGCCACTAGATGTAAAGACTTTAGACAACCTAAAAACAGCAGTAGCAACCGCCAAAAGTGACCTAAGGAAAATCCCAAAGGTAGCAGATAAAACCGAAGCTATCAAGAAACAAACCAAGTCGCTTAATCAACCAATAGATTATTCAAAAGCTACTCAGTCTTTAGCTGATAGTTCTTTAGCATATACAAATAGTGTTAAGCAACTAGCCCAAATCACCAATCCACGTCAAAGTTTTGTAGAGGAGCGCTTAAAAGAGATTGATACAGTTACAGGTATTCAGTCAGTGACAGAAAGCAATGACCCTAATGGAAACCTAAATAAACAAGGTGGTTATACTGCCTCAATCTACTTTACTGATAACCAGGTAACTGAAGCTGTAGAAGGTGCTGATATTGTAGATAAAGGGACAGACGCCGGCGGAAACATTGAAGTTTATAAAACCTCTGATGAAGCCAAATCCCGTAACACCTACCTAAGCGCCTTTGATGGTCAAGGCATTCTAAACCCTGGCTCTCATTACGTTTATGGGACGGTTGTCATTCGTACGTCAAAACACCTTACTGCAAGTCAGCAAACGGCGTTAACTGAGAAAATCTATAATAAGCTGATTGAAATAAAGTAACACCTCCTGCAAGATATTTTTTCAAGGTTTATCAAATTCTGATACTCCAGAACTTGATAAAACCTGTTTTAGTACTTTCAAAATATCACCCTTTTACTCTTTTATGAGACCCGAAAGGGGCGATTTTAGAACCAATTCGCGTGGATTCTCTTACTTCGCTCGAACTTCAAGCACATATAAGCCCCATATCTACTAATTTTGTTGACGTCAACAAAAGTCAACTCCTCACAATATTTTAGAAAGGACTCTCATGAACGAATTACAATTCTTAATCTATACTGCTGACAACGATAGCGAAACAGCTAGTGTCATCATCAAAGGCGAAACTATCTGGACTAGTCAGAAAGAAATGGCTAGACTTTTTGACGTCGGTGTTCCTGCAATTAGTAAACACCTAAAAAATATCTTTGAAGAGGGCGAATTAGAAGAAGATTCAGTTATTTCCAAAATGGAAACAACTGCTACTGATGGGAAGAATTACTTAATTACTTACTACAATCTTGACGCCATCATTTCAGTTGGTTACCGTGTCAATTCCCAAAAAGCTACGAGATTTAGACAGTGGGCTACTTCGGTACTTCGTGAGTACATGATAAAAGGTTTCGCCATGGATGACAACCGTCTAAAACAAGGCGAAAACTTGCTGGAAAAAGACTATTTCCGTGAGCTCTTGGAGCGCGTGCGCTCTATCCGTGCTAGTGAACGCCGTATATGGTTACAGATTACAGATATTTTTGCTGAAATCTCTATCGACTATGACCCACAAAGTACGTTGACTAAGCAATTCTATGCTGATGTACAGAATAAGTTTCATTATGCAATCACTGGCCAAACTGCTGCGGAAATTATCTACACAAAAGCAGACCATACAAAAGACAATATGGGACTTACAACATGGAAAAACTCCCCTAATGGTCGCATACTGCAAGCAGATACTCAAATAGCAAAGAATTATCTTTCAGAAACAGAAATCCGTTCCCTTGAAAGAGGAATATCTAGCTATTTTGATTACCTGGAAAGACAGATAGAACAGCGAAAAGCTCAGACAATGCAACAACTAGCCCAAAGCATTGACCGCTTTTTGACTTTCCAAGAATACGATATTTTAGAAGGTCATGGGAAAATCACTTCCAAGGTTGCGAAAGATAAAGCAAAAGCAGAATACCAACTATTCAACAAAACTCAAAAGATAAACTCTGACTTTGAAAAAACTTTAAAACAGCTAACTGACGATAAAAAACTTTAAATACAGGCCTGTACTATAAACAAGCTCATATTAACCCCATATCCGCCGTGTCTCCAACTCTGGTATTATATTTACCGTCTGACCAGTTAAAATCAAAAATAAGAGGCTTCTCGTAGCCCCTAGCATGATACAAAACCTCTTTGATAATGGCTTGCCTGCTGATGTTTAGAAAGGTTTATCATGAAAATTAACGAGATAAAGAAAAAAGACGGGTCAACCGTCTATCGTGCTAATATATATCTTGGCGTTGATGTAATCACTGGCAAGAAAGTTACAACTAAAGTAACCGCTAGGACAAAGAAAGAACTCAAGACCAAAGCCCAACAAGCGCAATTTGATTTTAAAGCCAATGGATCAACACGTTACAAAGAAGTAGCAATAGAAACATACGAGGAATTGGCTTCCTCATGGTGGGATAGCTACAAAAATACAGTTAAAGCCAATACAAGAAACACACAAAAAGGGCTCTTAAACAACCATGTTTTACCGTTGTTTGGTGAGTTTAAACTGGATAAGCTGACAACCCCACTCATTCAGTCCACTATGAATAAGCTGGCAAACAGTACAAATACTGGTGAGGCTGGTGCTTATCTTCATTACGGCAAAATTCACACCCTTAACAAACGTATATTACAGTATGGAGTGATTTTACAAGTTATTCCCACTAACCCAGCTAATAATGTTGTTTTACCTAGAAACACTCAAAAGGATAAGAAAGCCAAAGTTAAGCATTTCAATAATGACGAGCTTAAACAATTTCTTACCTACCTTGATAGTTTAGACAACTCTAAATATAAAAATTATTATGATATCACGTTATACAAGTTCTTACTTGCCACTGGTTGCCGTATTAACGAGGCTTTGGCTCTCTCATGGTCTGATATTGACCTTGATAACTCGGTTGTCCATATAACAAAGACTTTAAACTGTGAAATGGAGTTGAACAGTCCTAAGTCAAAAGCAGGTTACCGAGATATCGACATAGATCAGCAAACCGCAACCATGCTGAAAAGATATCAACACAAGCAAACTCAAGAGGCTTGGAAACTAGGTAGGACTGAAACAGTGGTATTCTCTAATTTCATCAAATCCTATCCGATTTATAAAGCAGTATCGGGAAGACTTAAGTCGCATTTTAAACGCGCTGGGGTAAATAACATAGGTTTCCACGGTTTTCGCCATACTCATGCTAGCTTGCTTCTTAATTCGGGTATTCCTTATAAGGAGTTGCAACACCGTCTAGGACATTCTACTCTTTCAATGACTATGGACACATACAGTCACTTATCAAAAGAGAACGCTAAAAAAGCGACGTCATTTTATGAGCAAGCACTAAAATCTATCTAAAAGTAAGCAAAAAGGTAAGCAAAAAGGTAAGCAAATTGAAATTAGAATATGAATTATCAGTTACAAACCTTTTATTTTCAAGGGGTTTGCTTATTCTAATCAATAACAGTGGTATTACTCAAATAAATACTAGAACTTTAAGTTGATTTTATGGTATGATAACTTTATTAGAATAGGGAGGTATTATCATGCCAAAGGACGTTACTGTTGAAAGTTTTGAACTTGATCACACTATTGTTAAAGCACCTTATGTCCGTCTTATTTCAGAGGAAGTTGGACCTAAAGGAGATATCATCACAAACTTTGATATCCGTTTGATCCAACCCAATGAAAACAGTATTGATACAGGTGGTCTTCATACTATCGAACACCTACTCGCTAAACTGATCCGTCAACGTATCGATGGCCTTATTGATTGCTCACCATTTGGTTGCCGTACAGGTTTCCATATGATTATGTGGGGTAAACAAGATCCTACAGAAATTGCCAAAGTTATCAAATCTAGTCTTGAAGCTATCGCTAACGAGATTACATGGGAAGATGTTCCAGGGACAACCATTGAATCTTGTGGTAACTACAAGGATCACAGTCTTCATTCAGCTAAGGAAT
>ERZ506759.402-NODE-402-length-14017-cov-4.61546_pt1 | contig 14017 bp, 9 predicted proteins | sample MGYA00513042_ERZ506759 | MGnify/ENA metagenome assembly ERZ506759
CTTCTTTACTGAAAATGCCACACATAAACAGAACTGTACCTCGTTTAACCCGAAATCTGTTATCACATACAACGTTAATTATGGCAAGCCATTTTTAAACATGTCTCGATCAGACGCACAAATCTCGATACGTCTTCCACTTTTTTGCACACTTATGCAACGGAATACGCGCCGATATATCATTGTGCTTAACCTTGCCAGTTCAGGCAGATACTTAAACTGGCGTATTTTTTCTAACATAGTTCAATAAGTTCAGTTGTTCCAGGCCAGTGAGAGAAGTTATTACATAGTGCGTGCAATATCACATTTTTTGCTATGCAATGAATAAAAAGTTATATCACTTTTTCTCATAAAACAGTCAGTTAACGGCTATCAATTACCCTAAAGAGAAGTCAATCCCCAAAGGGATTGTAAATTTAAAATAAGAAAAATTGATGAATGAGCAAAAAAATCAAGAGAGAAACGTTTCGCTAATAAATAATACCACGCTTAATCACAAATCCGATGTAAACATCCTAATAAATTAATGAGGGAAATATCTTTTTCTGATATCCCGTTACGCAAATTAATAATATGATAATTATTTGAAGTCAGACCAGAGTTTTAATTTGAAGCAGCTGCACCATGACAGTGCGTATAATCAGCATGAATTGAGTAACCCTTCAACGACGGGGTTACTCAAGATTGAGGAAGGATTATCGTTCGGCGACCAGACGAATAATATCTTCGTCTTCAACCGATTTTTGACTCTCAACTGTCTTTTTATCTGCTTTCTCAGGTTCGTTTGCTTCGCACAAACGACGTAACAGTGCATTTTGACGTTTTTGCTGATCCAGCAACGCCTCAAGCAGTTCAATCTGTTCGTTAGTCCGTGAACTGGCACGATTGATAAAAAACCACAAGATGAGCCCGATAAGAAGAACCACCACCGATACAACCAAAGACGCAATGTTCATCACGCCTGAATTTACAACTTCGTTCATTTCACCACCTCTGAGTAGAGGCGCTATTCTACCACTGCTGGAGAGGAAGAAAATCTAGTGCTGAAAAAATGATATCACCACGGGATAAACTGGTTAAGGGCACAAATTCCGCTGAAAAATTGCACATCCTGATCGCACATCATGTTGAATACCTGCGCCCAAAGCAGCAAGCAAGCCAACACCACGACAACCAGAGCGACCCATCGAAACTTTTTCACTCCAATCTCCGTTTCACCTACCTTATGTCATTAAACTAGCATGCGTTAGTTAAACAGCGCCTAACTATGTCGATATTCGTGCTTTTTCGGAATGAGTCGCTTGCTTCAGCGCATATTGCCGCTACGATTAAGCGAACATAAAAAGAGAAGAGGTTGTAATGCGATTCATCATTCGCACAGTTATGCTGATAGCGCTGGTATGGATAGGATTATTACTCAGCGGATATGGCGTTTTGATTGGAAGCAAAGAGAATGCCGCGGGATTAGGTTTACAATGTACCTATCTGACCGCCAGAGGCACCAGCACGGTACAATACCTGCACACTAAAAGTGGTTTTCTGGGGATAACAGATTGCCCGTTGTTACGTAAAAGCAATATTGTGGTCGATAATGGTTAAGGATAATAAATAACCAGATTCTCACTCATGAGTAAAATATTCTTATCGCAAGTGCGTTTAATATAACGCCACCTTCAACTTTATTTTTCTCATGCTAAATAAAGAACCTGTCTGTTTGATATTCAGACAGGTTCTTACTCTCATCAGAACGGATAGTCGTGATAACCCATTTGGGCAGAAATTTTGCGCGCCGCGGTATGCAACATTGCGACATATTCCTGTAAACGCTCTTCAGAGAAACGTAACGTCGGGAAGGAGATGCTCAAACCAGCAATGACCACGCCAAAGCGATCAAATACCGGAACCGCAATGCATCGCAGCCCTTCTTCCTGCTCTTCATTATCTTCGCCATACCCCTGCTCGCGCACCTGGTCCAGAACGGGTAATAACGCTTCTGTACTGGTGATGGTCCGCTCGGTACTGCGTTTATACTCCACGCCCTCAAGAATTTGCATCACTTCATCGCGATCGCGCCATGCCAGCAGTACCTTACCAATCGCGGTGCTGTACAGCGGATTACGACGCCCAATCCGTGAATACATGCGCAAATTGTACATTGAGTCAATTTTGTGGATGTAAACAATACTGTCTTCGTCCAGTGCGCCGAGGTGGATAGTTTCTTTGGTCAGGCGGGAGATCTCACGCATCTGGATATCTGCGCTACGAATTAAATCGACGTTTTGCAACGCGCGAGCGCCCAGTTCGAACAATTTCAGGGTCAGCGAATATTTCTCCGACTCCCCTTCCTGCGCCACATAACCTAAAGTTTTCATGGTCTGTAAAAAGCGATAAACGGTGCTTTTTGACATCATGACGCGCTGCGACAACTCGGTTATCCCTATTTCGCGCTCTTCACCCAGCGCCTGCAAAATGCCAAAAACTTTTAGCACGGAAGATACAGAATCAGGCTGTTTATCCAGATCTGCGTTAGCCATTTATCACCTCATTGCGAGTGTTTTATAAAAATCAGAACTGTTTTTTATTATAATTTCGCACCTGGGTGGTCGCAATCCATCTTTTGCCGGTTAGTTACAATTCTGCGACATCCACCGTGAATATCAGTGCTAGAATCATACCCCTGTTGATTATTCACCAAAGATATAAAATTCCTATGCCAAAAGTTCAGGCCGACGGCCTGCCATTGCCCCTGCGATACGGTGCGATATTAACCATTGTGATTGGTATTTCGATGGCTGTCCTTGACGGCGCAATCGCCAACGTCGCCTTGCCAACAATCGCTACGGACCTTCATGCCACGCCGGCCAGTTCCATCTGGGTAGTGAACGCCTATCAAATCGCCATTGTCATCTCCCTGCTCTCGTTTTCGTTTCTGGGCGATATGTTTGGCTATCGACGTATTTATAAATGCGGTCTGGTCGTTTTTCTGTTGTCTTCACTGTTCTGCGCCCTTTCTGATTCGCTGCAAATGCTCACCCTTGCGCGTGTCATACAAGGTTTCGGCGGTGCAGCGTTGATGAGCGTTAATACCGCACTTATCCGCCTGATCTATCCACAACGTTTTCTGGGTAGAGGGATGGGCATAAACTCGTTTATTGTTGCCGTCTCTTCTGCTGCCGGGCCGACAATTGCTGCAGCAATCCTCTCCATCGCATCCTGGAAATGGTTATTTTTAATCAACGTACCGTTGGGAATTATCGCCCTGCTTCTGGCAATGCGTTTTCTGCCACCCAATGGTTCTCGCGCCAGTAAACCCCGTTTCGACCTGCCCAGCGCCGTGATGAACGCGTTAACCTTCGGCCTGCTTATCACTGCGTTGAGTGGTTTCGCTCAGGGGCAATCGCTGACATTGATTGGTGCGGAACTGGTGGTAATGGTTGTCGTTGGTATTTTCTTTATTCGCCGCCAGCTTTCTCTTCCCGTACCGCTGCTACCGGTGGATTTACTGCGTATCCCGCTGTTTTCACTTTCTATTTGCACATCTGTTTGCTCTTTCTGCGCACAAATGCTGGCAATGGTTTCCCTGCCCTTTTACCTGCAAACCGTGCTCGGGCGTAGTGAAGTCGAAACAGGTTTACTTCTGACACCGTGGCCGTTAGCAACGATGGTGATGGCTCCACTGGCAGGCTATTTGATTGAACGCGTACATGCAGGATTGCTGGGTGCTTTAGGGTTATTCATCATGGCTGCGGGGCTTTTTTCCCTGGTTCTGCTGCCAGCGTCACCTGCGGATATCAATATTATCTGGCCGATGATCTTATGTGGTGCTGGATTTGGCTTGTTCCAGTCACCCAATAACCACACCATTATTACCTCCGCTCCTCGCGAACGTAGCGGTGGAGCCAGTGGCATGTTAGGGACGGCTCGTCTTCTGGGTCAGAGTAGCGGCGCGGCTCTGGTAGCGCTGATGCTAAATCAGTTTGGTGATAATGGTACGCACGTCTCGCTGATAGCTGCGGCTATTCTGGCAGTGATTGCTGCCTGTGTCAGTGGTTTACGTATCACTCAGCCACGATCCAGGGCATAAAAAAAGCGCGTCGATCAGGACGCGCTTTTTAGTATTTACTTCATATTACTTCAGGTATTCACCCGTACGCAGAGCTTCAATACGTTTATCCAGCGGCGGGTGAGTCATGAACAACTCACTGAGCGATTTCGACTTCCCGTTAATGCAGAAAGCCATCATGCTGGTTGCTTCTTGCGGTTCATAGCTGGTTTTCAGGCGCTGCAATGCAGCAATCATTTTCTCGCGACCAACCAGTTTTGCTGAACCCGCATCGGCGTGGAATTCACGATGACGCGAGAACCACATGGTGATAATGCTCGCCAGAATACCAAACACCAGTTCCAGAACCGTTGCAACCGCAAAGTAGATCAGCGGGTTGCCGTTGCTCTCTTCACCTTCATCACGGTTTCCGCCCATAAAACCCGCGGCAAGCTGCGCCAGAATACGGGAAATAAAGATAACGAAGGTGTTCACCACGCCCTGAATCAGCGTCATGGTGACCATATCACCATTGGCGATGTGGCTGATTTCGTGAGCAATTACCGCCTCGGCTTCATCCGGGCTCATGTTCTGCAGCAAACCGGTGCTGACAGCAACCAGAGAGGCATCACGGCGCGCACCGGTTGCAAAAGCATTGATGTCCGGCGCATGGTAGATAGCCACTTGCGGCATAGCGATCCCCGCCTGACGAGCCTGGGTTGCTACAGTATTGACCAGCCAACGTTCCCTTTCGTTACGCGGTTGCTCGATCACTTCCCCGCCAACAGATCGTAATGCCATCCATTTGGACATCAGAAGCGAAACGAAGGAACCACCAAAACCGAACAGCAAGGCCATGATCATCAGCCCCTGAACGCTGCTCGACTGTATCCCTGTCAGGCTCAGTACCAGCCCGAAAACGACCATTACGGCCAGGTTCGTTAGCAGGAAGAGCGCGATTCGCATCATAATTTTCTTTTTACCTCAGTTTAACAAAACGCAATATGCGATACCCACATCGTATGGGTTACGCGACTATTTTCAAGTCTGGATAGTGCGTAAGTCATCAGAAAGACACAACTTTACATTTTGTAGCATCTGATTTACGGCATCTTGCCGCTGTTAAAAAATCAGGCACAATTTCTTGTGCCTGATTGATATTACTTGACGGGAGCGGGTTGTTCCGCGGGTCTGGCTTTTTCAAGCTTCGCCAGATCGAGTGCGATATTCACCGTCTCATCCAGATAAGGATCTGGCTCCTGGTAATCTTTCGGTAGATCATCCAGTTTCTTCAACTCCGGTTTACCTTCGCGTTTAAAGCGTTCGTTCAAACGCGCCAGACGCGTCGCATCATCTTCATTATTCTCTTTCTCACGCACAGCGTAATTCAGAGAAACGATATTGCGCTTGTCCTTCATAGCGTTGAAGCGCGCGATATCCTTCATGATGTTCTGGAACTCAGGATCTTTCGCGATACGCGCATTATGTTCCTTCAGCAGCTCCGGTTCAAAGGCCGTTAAATCTCCTGATTTCACATAAGTCGCGGCATCAATGCTATCCCACGGCAGCGCGTTATCTTCGAATTTCTCACCCGTTTCCGTTTCTTCATTACCCGTCGGCATGATGATGTCTGGCGTTACGCCTTTACGTTGCGTACTGCCGCCGTTAACGCGATAGAATTTCTGGATCGTGTACTGCACAGAACCCAGCGCTGGCCATTCAGGACGTAACATCTGATCGTAAATACGGTTCAATGAACGGTACTGCTGAACGGTGCCTTTACCAAATGTCGGTTCACCCACAACCAGGGCACGACCGTAATCCTGCATTGCCGCGGCAAAGATTTCTGAAGCCGAAGCACTGAAGCGGTCAACCAGCACCACCAGCGGGCCTTTATAGAAGACCTGTCCGTCGGTGTCGCTGTCTTCACGAACCTTGCCGTTGTTATCGCGGACCTGAACAATCGGGCCGGATGGAATGAACAGACCGGAGAGCGATACGGCTTCAGTCAACGCCCCACCACCATTGCTACGCAGGTCGATAATCACACTGCTGACATTCTGTTTTTCCAGTTTCTGCAGTTGCACTTTGACATCGTCTGTCAAACCCACATAGAAGCCCGGAATATCCAGCACGCCGACTTTCTCTTTACCGACGGTCTTCACCGACATTTTAACCGCGCGGTCTTCGAGACGAATACGTTCACGGGTCAACGTTACCGTACGGGTCTTGGTCCCTTTACCAGCAGGTAAAATTTCCAGACGAACTTTACTGCCCTTAGGCCCTTTAATTAAGGCCACCACATCATCAAGACGCCAGCCAATCACGTCAACCATCGGCTTGCCTGTTTGACCAACACCGACAATTTTGTCACCAACGCTGATAGCTTTGCTCTTCGCTGCCGGACCTCCTGCCACCATCGAATTGATAACGGTGTAGTCATCATCCATTTGCAGCACTGCGCCAATACCTTCCAGCGACAAACTCATTTCAGTGTTGAACTGTTCGGTATTACGCGGGGAAAGATAGTTGGTATGCGGGTCGATTTCACGCGCAAACGCCGTCATTGCCAGCGAGAAAACATCTTCGCTGTTGGTTTGCGCCAGACGACGAATGGCAAATTTGTAGCGGCGAGTCAGGGTTTCACGAATTTCCTTATCCGTTTTTCCTGTCAGCTTCAGGCTTAACTCGTCGAATTTGACTTTACTGTCCCACAGCGCGTTCAACTCAGCCTCGTTTTTCGGCCAGGGCGCTTTGCTGCGGTCAAGGTTATAAGTGTCGTTGCCGGTGAAATCCATCGGCTTTTCCAGTACCGACAAAGCGTACTGGTAACGTTCAAAACGGCGCTTTTGCGCCAGATTGTAGAGATCGTAGAAAACGTCGAGTTTACCTGAACGCAGTTCATCGCCTAACTCAGTTTTCTTTTTCGCGAACTGTTCAACATCGCTTTCCAGCAGCACATTGTGGCTGTAATCGAGCAGATTCAGGTAGCGGTCAAAGATTTTGGCCGAAAATGCCTGATCGAGGTCGAACTGGCGATAATGAGAACGGGTGAAGCGCGACGTTACGCGCTCACTCACCGTCGCATGCTGCGTCTCTTCCTTTAATACCGGAATTTGATCAGCACGCGTGATATCTTCTACAGCGAAGGTCTGGCCTGCTATTGCAAGCAGGCCAGCTAACGCGGTAAGCCTAAAAAACATGTTCATGCCTGGCCCGGCCTCCGTTTCAGAACACCAGGTGTTCTGCGCGCACAATCAAAGACATACCCGAATTCAGCTGGACGCGGACGCCGTCTTTGGTGATTTCTAATACGGTGGCATCCATCGCGTTTTGACCCGCTTTCACCTTCAGGGCTTGTCCGACAGTCAGAGCTGAAATGTCAGAAACCGGGGTGTGCTGTTCTTCGCGAGGTGCTTTTACTGTTTTTGGCGCTTTCTCTACCAGCTTTTGCGAACGAGGTTTACGTTCAGCGCCTTCTTTGCGGCGTGGCGTGGTCGGACGTGGCTTGCGTTCGCGGCGCGGTGCGTCTTCTTTCTCACCAGCAGCTGCGGCAGCTTCGCGTTTTTTCGCTTGCTGTTCAGCACGCTGTGCCTGAACACGCGCTTTCGCTTCTTCAAGCTGCTTGCGAGCATGCTCGACATGTTGCTCGTCCAGCTCACCGCATGGGTTGCCGTCAAGATCGACACGTGTTGCGCCGGGTTTAACACCGTAAAGATAACGCCAGCTCGAAGTGTAGAGACGTAAAGCGGATCGCAATTGCGTTTTGCTCAGGTTCATTTCCCCGGCAACACGATCGACCAAATCCTGAAAAATACCGATTTTCAGCGGACGCGCTTCACCTTCCGCACTGAAACAGTGGGGAAAACGTTCGGCCAGAAACGCGATTACTTCTTTACTGCTATTCAACTTAGGTTGATTTTCCATGAAATTTCCTGATTACAACGGACGTAGCCAACAAGCGCAGGCATGAACAGGCGTCATTATAATGACGCTATCAGTAAATGCTACGTTATCCGTTGATTATCCTGCGACGCTCGCAAAGAATTTTTTGTAATCCGTCGTTGCAAGCACTTTTTCAAGCTGTGCCACAAGCTGACGTAAGCCTTGCGCGTCCTCGTCTGTAAAGCGACCGAAGACGGTACTATCGATGTCGAGAACACCAATAATCTGATTTTTCACCACCAGTGGCAGAACAATTTCAGAATTACTCGCCGCATCACAGGCAATATGCCCGTCAAACGCGTGAACATCCTCGATACGCTGCACTTGATTGCGGGCAACCGCAGTGCCGCATACGCCGCGCCCAACGGGTATCCGGACACAGGCAATTTTGCCCTGAAATGGTCCGAGCACCAGTGTATCGTCCTCAAGCAAATAAAAACCTGCCCAGTTTACGTCAGTGAGACGCTCATATAACAACGCACTGGTGTTCGCAAGCGTTGCCAGAAAACTAGTTTCTCCCACCATCAGCGCGTTAAAGTCGCGATTTAAATCCGCGTAAAATTCTGCTTTGTTCATTATATAATCACTTGGTTGTCTTACCTGGAACTGCCAGCCTATTAAAATAAGCATTAAATGCGTTAATGCTCAAGATCATTCCCATCATGGGTTAAGATTAATGTTAATTCTTATTACATTTGGCACGTCATGGCTCTTAACACACCACAAATTACGCCGACAAAGAAGATAACAGTGAGGGCTATCGGCGAGGAACTGCCGCGTGGTGATTACCAACGTTGCCCGCAATGTGACATGCTGTTTAGCCTGCCCGAGATAAATTCTCATCAAAGTGCCTATTGTCCGCGCTGTCAGGCAAAAATTCGTGACGGGCGCGACTGGTCGCTAACGCGCCTGGCGGCAATGGCCTTCACCATGCTGTTGCTTATGCCGTTTGCCTGGGGCGAACCGCTGTTGCATATCTGGCTGTTAGGCATTCGTATTGACGCCAACGTTATGCAAGGCATCTGGCAAATGACCAAACAGGGCGATGCGATAACGGGGGCGATGGTCTTTTTCTGCGTTATCGGTGCCCCCCTCATTCTGGTGACCTCCATAGCTTATTTATGGTTTGGTAACCAATTGGGAATGAATTTACGCCCGGTACTGCTGATGCTTGAGCGGCTGAAAGAGTGGGTGATGCTGGATATCTACCTGGTCGGCATTGGCGTTGCTTCTATAAAGGTACAGGATTATGCCCATATCCAGGCGGGTGTCGGCTTGTTCTCTTTTGTGGCGTTGGTGATTTTAACGACGGTGACGTTGTCACATCTTAATGTTGAAGAACTGTGGGAGCGATTTTATCCACAGCGCCCCGCTACCCGTAGGGACGAGAAACTCCGTGTCTGTCTTGGGTGCCATTTTACCGGCTATCCTGATCAGCGTGGTCGCTGCCCGCGTTGCCATATCCCGCTACGCCTGCGTCGCCGTCATAGTCTGCAAAAATGCTGGGCGGCGCTGTTAGCGTCAATCGTTTTGTTGTTACCTGCCAACCTGTTGCCTATCTCTATCATTTATCTGAATGGTGGTCGGCAGGAAGATACGATTCTTTCCGGAATTATGTCGCTGGCAAGTAGCAACATTGCAGTTGCGGGAATCGTGTTTATCGCCAGTATTCTGGTACCGTTTACTAAAGTGATTGTTATGTTCACTTTACTGTTGAGTATTCATTTTAAATGCCAGCAAGGTTTACGCACACGCATTCTGTTACTGCGGATGGTGACCTGGATTGGTCGCTGGTCGATGCTCGACCTGTTTGTCATATCTTTAACCATGTCGCTGATTAATCGCGATCAAATCCTCGCTTTTACTATGGGGCCGGCTGCGTTTTATTTCGGCGCAGCGGTAATTTTGACTATTCTTGCTGTGGAATGGCTGGACAGCCGCTTACTTTGGGATGCACATGAGTCAGGAAACGCCCGCTTCGACGACTGAAGCGCAGATTAAAAATAAACGCCGTATCTCACCTTTCTGGCTGCTGCCGTTCATCGCGCTAATGATTGCTGGTTGGCTGATTTGGGACAGTTATCAGGACCGGGGTAATACCGTCACCATCGACTTTATGTCGGCGGATGGTATTGTTCCAGGCCGTACGCCTGTTCGTTATCAGGGCGTTGAAGTTGGAACAGTGCAGGATATCAGCCTCAGCGACGATCTTCGTAAGATTGAAGTCAAGGTCAGCATCAAGTCCGATATGAAAGATGCGCTGCGCGAAGAGACACAGTTCTGGCTGGTGACGCCAAAGGCCTCGTTGGCAGGTGTCTCCGGGCTGGACGCCCTCGTCGGTGGTAATTATATCGGCATGATGCCGGGTAAAGGTAAAGAGCAGGATCACTTTGTCGCACTCGACACCCAACCGAAATATCGGCTGGACAATGGCGATCTGATGATCCACCTGCAAGCCCCCGATCTCGGTTCACTGAGCAGTGGTTCATTGGTCTATTTCCGCAAGATCCCGGTGGGTAAAGTCTACGACTATGCCATCAATCCCAACAAGCAAGGCGTGGTGATTGATGTCCTGATCGAGCGGCGTTTTACCGATCTGGTGAAAAAAGGTAGCCGTTTCTGGAACGTTTCCGGCGTTGATGCCAACGTCAGTATCAGTGGCGCGAAGGTGAAACTGGAAAGTCTGGCGGCACTGGTTAACGGTGCGATTGCCTTCGATTCACCTGAAGAGTCGAAACCTGCCGAAGCGGAAGATACCTTTGGTCTGTATGAAGACCTGGCCCATAGCCAACGTGGCGTAATAATAAAACTGGAACTGCCAGGCGGTGCCGGATTAACCGCCGACTCGACGCCGTTAATGTATCAGGGACTGGAAGTCGGACAGCTGACTAAACTGGATTTAAATCCTGGTGGTAAAGTCACTGGGGAAATGACCGTTGATCCCAGCGTCGTCACCCTGCTTCGTAAAAATACCCGCATCGAATTACGTAATCCGAAATTATCCCTTAGCGATGCTAATCTCAGTGCCCTGCTGACCGGCAAAACCTTCGAACTGGTGCCCGGCGATGGCGAGCCACGTAAAGAGTTCGTGGTTGTGCCAGGCGAAAAAGCCCTGCTGCAAGAGCCGGATGTTCTGACACTGACCCTGACAGCACCAGAAAGTTACGGTATTGATGCTGGTCAGCCGCTCATTCTTCACGGCGTGCAGGTAGGCCAGGTTATCGATCGTAAACTCACCAGCAAAGGCGTCACCTTTACCGTCGCCATCGAGCCTCAGCATCGCGAACTGGTAAAAGGCGATAGCAAATTTGTCGTCAACAGCCGCGTCGACGTGAAGGTAGGGCTGGATGGCGTTGAGTTTCTCGGTGCCAGCGCCTCAGAATGGATCAATGGCGGAATACGTATTCTGCCGGGCGATAAAGGCGAGATGAAAGCCAGCTATCCACTGTATGCCAATCTGGAAAAAGCGCTGGAGAACAGCCTTAGCGATTTACCCACCACAACCGTGAGTTTGAGTGCAGAGACGCTGCCGGATGTGCAGGCAGGATCGGTAGTGCTGTACCGTAAATTTGAAGTTGGTGAAGTTATTACTGTGCGTCCGCGAGCTAACGCGTTTGATATCGATCTGCATATTAAGCCGGAGTATCGCAACCTTCTGACCAGCAACAGCGTGTTCTGGGCAGAAGGTGGGGCGAAAGTTCAGCTGAATGGTAGTGGTCTGACTGTACAGGCATCCCCGCTCTCCAGAGCATTAAAGGGGGCTATTAGCTTCGATAACCTCAGCGGTGCCAGCGCCAGTCAGCGTAAAGGCGACAAGCGTATTCTGTATGCTTCCGAAACAGCGGCCCGTGCGGTTGGCGGACAAATTACGCTTCACGCTTTCGATGCGGGAAAACTGGCGGTCGGGATGCCAATTCGCTATCTCGGTATTGATATCGGGCAAATCCAGACGCTGGATCTGATTACCGCACGCAATGAAGTACAGGCAAAGGCGGTGCTCTATCCGGAATATGTCCAGACCTTTGCTCGCGGTGGTACGCGCTTCTCAGTGGTCACACCGCAAATTTCGGCAGCTGGCGTTGAGCATCTTGATACTATCCTCCAGCCGTATATCAACGTCGAACCAGGCCGGGGCAATCCTCGCCGCGACTTTGAATTACAAGAGGCCACCATTACTGATTCGCGTTACCTGGATGGCTTAAGCATTATTGTTGAAGCGCCGGAAGCCGGTTCGTTAGGTATCGGTACACCTGTGCTGTTCCGTGGTCTGGAAGTAGGTACGGTTACCGGAATGACGCTGGGGACATTGTCAGATCGCGTGATGATTGCGATGCGCATCAGTAAACGCTATCAACACCTGGTGCGTAACAATTCCGTCTTCTGGTTGGCATCGGGTTACAGTCTGGACTTTGGTCTGACGGGCGGCGTAGTGAAAACCGGCACCTTTAACCAGTTTATCCGTGGCGGCATCGCCTTCGCCACGCCTCCGGGTACGCCACTGGCACCGAAAGCCCAGGAAGGCAAGCACTTCCTGTTGCAGGAAAGTGAACCGAAAGAGTGGCGTGAATGGGGAACTGCGCTTCCCAAATAATGCCCACTGCTCCGGCGTGCCTGCGCCGGAGCGTTTATGCTAAACTGCGCGCCTGTTTTTTTGCCAGTGGTATATGCTCGTGGCCCAACACACCGTTTATTTCCCGGACGCCTTTCTGACACAAATGCGCGAAGCGATGCCTTCGACGCTCTCTTTTGATGATTTTCTTGCCGCCTGTCAGCGCCCGTTGCGCCGCAGCATTCGCGTTAATACGCTGAAAACCTCCGTTGCTGATTTCCTGCAATTAACTGCTCCTTATGGCTGGACGCTTACGCCAATTCCGTGGTGTGAAGAAGGTTTCTGGATTGAACGCGACAGTGAAGATGCATTGCCGTTGGGTAGTACCGCCGAGCATTTAAGCGGCCTGTTTTATATTCAGGAAGCCAGTTCAATGTTGCCTGTTGCCGCCTTGTTTGCTGACGGTAATGCACCACAGCGGGTGATGGATGTCGCTGCTGCACCAGGTTCCAAAACGACGCAAATTGCTGCGCGGATGAATAACAAAGGGGCAATCCTTGCCAATGAGTTTTCCGCCAGTCGGGTAAAAGTGTTACATGCCAATATCAGCCGCTGTGGCATCAGTAATGTTGCGCTCACGCATTTTGATGGCCGCGTGTTTGGTGCGGCAGTGCCAGAAATGTTCGATGCCATTTTGCTGGACGCTCCCTGCTCCGGCGAAGGCGTGGTGCGTAAAGATCCCGATGCGCTAAAAAACTGGTCACCAGAAAGCAATCAGGAAATCGCAGCGACCCAACGGGAGCTGATCGACAGCGCCTTTCATGCATTACGTCTTGGCGGTACGCTGGTTTACTCGACCTGTACCTTAAACCGGGAAGAAAACGAAGCCGTTTGCCTGTGGCTGAAAGAGACTTACCACGACGCAGTAGAGTTTTTACCGCTTGGCGATCTCTTCCCTGGTGCAAATAAGGCGCTGACCGAAGACGGCTTTTTGCATGTTTTCCCACAAATTTACGACTGCGAAGGCTTCTTCGTTGCTCGTCTGCGTAAAACTCAGGCGATCCCCGTCTTACCCGCCCCAAAATACAAAGTGGGCAATTTCCCGTTTAGCCCGGTGAAAGATCGCGAAGCCGGTCAAATTCGTCAGGCGGCTGCAAGTGTTGGCTTAAACTGGGATGAAAACCTGCGACTCTGGCAGCGTGACAAAGAACTGTGGTTGTTCCCGGTAGGCATTGAAGCCCTGATCGGTAAAGTCCGATTTTCTCGCTTGGGGATTAAACTTGCCGAAACGCACAACAAAGGTTATCGCTGGCAGCATGAAGCCGTTATTGCCCTTGCCTCCCCCGACAATGTGAACGCTTTTGAACTGACACCGCAGGAAGCGGAAGAGTGGTATCGCGGGCGCGATGTTTACCCGCAAGCCGCGCCAGTGGCGGATGATGTATTGGTTACTTTCCAGCATCAGAGATCGGAAGAGCGTC
>ERZ506759.406-NODE-406-length-13908-cov-6.29308_pt1 | contig 13908 bp, 9 predicted proteins | sample MGYA00513042_ERZ506759 | MGnify/ENA metagenome assembly ERZ506759
GCGTGGAACTAGGATGTACATCCCACGGTGCCTGTACATTCCCAACCAACGTAGCGCCTCTCGAAAGAGGGGCGCTGAGGCTAGTCAATAAAGACTCTTTCAAGCCTCTGTCTTCAGTCAGGGGTTATTGACGTTGAATAAGACTCCAGTGAATTCGGTGCGGGATGCGGGAAGGCGAATTCTACCCGTCCCGCCCCCTCGGCTCAAGCCCTCGATCACCCCTTGCTGCCGGGGATACCGGGCGGGCGCGGGCGGCCCGTGCGGTGCATGTCACCGTCCTGCATCAGGTGGACCGCATCGTTGAGGGTGCCCGTGTGCACCGTGGCGGGGAGGCTTCTCTCGAGCTGCGGCGACTCGTCGGCCTGCTCCTCGCCGCGCCTCTCGACCACCTCGCGGGCCACGCGACCGTTGCCGCCCGACTCGTAGATGCTGACGGTCTCGGGGCCCATGTCGGCGATGACGGAGACGTCCTTCATCTGGGAGGGGATCGTCATCGTGAACTTCACGCCCCGCGAGCCGTTGCGTGCAACCGTGATGTTGCCCGCATGGCGCTCGGCGATGTTGGCGACGATCGAGAGCCCGAGGCCCATGCCGGCCTCGCCCTTGCTTGTCTGCAGCGGCTTGAAGAAGCGCGAGAGCTGCTCGTCCGAGATGTAGGGACCGTTGTCGCCCACCGTCAGGATCCAGGTGTGCTCGTCGCTCGGATAGAGGCAGACCTCGATCTTCGGATCGGAAATGCCCGAAATGGCGTCGGCGGCGTTCTTGAGGAGGTTGAGCACCACGAGCTCGATCTCCCAGCCGTCGACCTCGGCCATGCTGTGCGGATGCATGCGCACCGTCAGCTCGGCGTCGGTCGTGCGCGAGCGCCTGAAGGTCTGGATGGCGTTCTCGATGATGATCGAGAGGTCGGAGACCTTGCGCGGCGGATAGTCGTGCTTGGCGTAGGAGCGCACGCGCTCGACGATCTTGCTCGCGCGTTCGGCCTGCAGGACGATCTCCCTCAGGGCGAGCTCAAGCTTCTCGCGCTCGACGTCGCCGCGCCCGAGGCGCCTCAGAAGGCCGTTGCCGTAGTTGGTGATGGCGCCCAGAGGCTGCTTGAGCTCGTGCGCGATAATGGTCGACATCTGACCCACGATGCCCGTGCGCTCGAGGTTCGCGATGTGCTGCCTCGACTGCGCGGCCTCGGCTTCGATGCGGTCTCGCTGGTCCAGGGCGTCGCGAAGCGCCCTCGTGCGGCGGCGCACCAGGATCGAGAGCGTCGTCGTGTACGTGAGCACGAGGAAGATCACGAGCATGATAAGCGCGATGATCTCGGCGTGCTCCCTCACGAAGCGCTGGAAGCTCCAGCCCGCAAGGTCGCTGTAGGGACCGATCTTGAGCGTGTAGAAGAGATCGAAGACGGGACGGTTCGTCACGGGCAGCGCCCATTCGGCCCCGTACTTGATGCTCGACATGCCGAGCAGCACGGCGGTCATCGCCTTCTTGAGCGTCGGATCGATGTCGTTGACGGCCGCAAAGACGCGCCCGGGATAGACCTCGGTCGAGTGGACGCAGGAGAGGCCGTCCTTCTTCTTGGGATTTAGGACCTCGATCTCGTCCATCGGAAAGGACGGATCAAGCGCGAGCTGCTCGAGCGCGCAGGCGGGCAGAAGCCCCACGCGCTCCCTGCCCGCAAGCACGTATTCGACGAGGTCGCGCTGCGAGTTGTTCGTGAAGGTCGTCCTCGAGAGCAGGTCCTCGTAACCGATGCGGCGGCGCTTGACGAGCTCGCCCGCGCCGACGAGCCAGGCCGACATCGACTTCGGGGTCATGGCGGCGAGCTCGTGCGTGGCGACGTAGGTGAGCGGATCGTGCACTGCGGAGCCGTCGGCGGGCTTTTTGCGGAAGAAGGTCGAGGCCATCGCCTCGCTCGGACTGTCGCCCGTGCCGGGCCACATGACGGCGATCTGCTCGACGCCGCCCATGGCCTGCTCGAGGGCGTAGAAGGACTGGTCCGCGATGAAGAAGTCGACGCCTCCCGTGCGGATCGACTGCGACAGGTCGCGGTCGTTCAGATAATAGATGTTCACGTTCTGCGAGCCGAACATGACGCGGATGAACTCCTTCGTCGCGTTGATCATCTCGGCGTCAGGCTCTGATCCAGGCTCGTTGTGGACCGCGATGCGCATCGGACGCTGGAAGTTCAGCTGTCCGACGGCCTCGGGACGCTCGAGGCCGTCGTCGGGCACTCTGCCGCCGTCGCGGCTGATGATGGGCGAGCGGTCGCGCTGGTGCGGATTGATGATCGCGAGCACGTCCCCCGAGGGCGTACCCGTGCTCGTGCCCATGCCGAGATAGGATGCGCTGACGGCGCCCCCGAAGGCGCACGACGCGATCCCGAGGGCCGCGGCGCCTGCAAGAGCCGCCCTGATGATGTGGCTAAGCATAGGTGGGTTTGTGTCGGCGGCAGGCGGGCGTGGCCGTGCGCACTGCAGCCGGGTGAGGCAAAATGTTCGTACGAAAAACTGTCCTAATTGTGCCACCTGCCGACCGAATCATGTCCGAAAAAGCACTGAAGCCTGCGCTGACCGACGTCGGGCTACGATATAACACCAAGCTCGCGGACGTGCTCCCGCCAGACCTCGCCGAGCCGCTCAGGACCTTCGGCATCGAGACGGCCGAGGACCTCTACGAGTGCGCCGCCAACGCGGGCGCCTCGTGGTTCCGCCCCGTCACGGGCATCGACGCCTCGACGGCCACGGCCCTCATGACCTGGCTTCACAGGAACGGCAGGGACGTGGGAGAAGTGACCGAACGCTTTTTCCTGCCGGGCTGCGCGCCCTCGCCCGAATCGCACTCCGTCGCGACCCAGGCCTCCGACGAAGGCATCGTGCCCATGGAGCGCCTCGTCGTGCCCGAAGGCCTGCGCGGAGACCGGGGCCTCAACAGGGCGCCCGCCATGGCCTGTTCGCTTGACGCCGAGGACGACCTCTCGGCCATCCGCGTCTGGCTTCAGGCACGCGCCTCCAATCCCAACACGCAGGCGAGCTACAGGAAGGAGGCCGAGCGCTACCTTCTCTGGTGCCTGCTTGAGCGCCGCACGGCGCTCTCCTCCGTGAGGGCGGGCGACGCGGCGCTCTTCCTGCGCTGGCTCGAGGGGCTCGGCCGCACCGACGAGAAGGCATGGGCGCAGCAGTGGCGCATACCCCAGAGCCGCTGGATCGGTCCCAAGAACATGCCCCGCACCTCGCCCGCCTGGCGCCCCTTCAACGGCCCGCTCTCCGCAACGAGCCGAAGAAACGCCGTCGTGGTCGTGCGTCAGCTGCACAACTTTCTCAAGAACACCGGCTACCTCATCTTCAGCCCCTTCGACCAAGTGAGTCCCAAGGTCCCGCTCCTCAAGGGCGAAGGAGCCCCGCAGGCCTTTGCGGACCGCTCGCTCACCGACGAGCAGTGGGCCGAGATCGTCTCCCGCATCGACGATCTCCCCGAAGGATGGCCGCGCGAGCGCATGAAGCTCATTCTGATGATGGGCAAGAGCCTCGGCATGCGCGCCTCAGAAATGCTCGACGCGCGCACGGGCTGGATCGTCGAGAGGCGCGTGGGCTTCAAGGTCCGCGCCGCCATCGAGATCGTCGGCAAGGGCGCCAAGGTAAGGCGCCTGCCGCTCAACGACGAGCAGCGCACGATCATCGACGACGCGCTCAGGGCCCGCGGCATTGCGGGCGTCGCGGGGTCCGATCCCGAAACGCCGCTTCTCGTCAACCTCGGCCGCGGCAGGAACGCACACGGCCCCATGACCCGAAGCGGACTCTACGTCGTGCTCACGAAGTTCCTCGAGGAAGTCGCGCTCGACGTCGCCTCCGAGCGTCCGATGGACGCCGCCAAGCTCCGCGCCTCGTCCACCCACTGGCTCAGGCACACCTTCGCCGTCAACGCCCTGACCGAAATGAGCGTCAACGTCGTGCAGGCCGCCATGGGACACGCCTCCGTGGCCACGACGGGCCGATACCTCTCGCCCGAAGAAGAGGCGATGAGCGAGGCGATGGAGAAGATGAAGGCGCTTTGATTCCGGGAAGGAAGGACGCCCGCAGAAGACAACACGGCCCCGTCTTCCTTCACGGAAGGCGGGGCCGATTCTTCCGGCCTTAAGAATTAGACTTTGGTAATCCGACGACGAGGTTCGGCTTCGTCAGACCGGGATCGGGAAGTCCGGTAGACGCCGCGTTCGCACCGTATCTGGCGCGAAGTTCGTCAATGGGACCGAACGCGATCGCCCTCTGCGGGCAGGATTCAACGCAGATAGGCAGATGTCCCTTTTCAAGACGGTCAACGCAGGCGTCGCACTTCGTCATCTTCCGCACCTTCTGATCGAGCACGGGCGCATGGTACGGACAGGCAGCTGCACACATACCGCAACCGATACACTTTTCCTTGTCTATCAGAACCAGTCCATCTTCCTTGCGCTTGTAATGCGCCTTGGTCGGGCAGGTCTTCACGCAGGCAGGGTCGTCGCAGTGGTTGCAAGACACAGGAAGGTAGAACGCACGGACATCCTGCCTCCATGCGCCGTTCTCCTCCTTCCAACCGCCCGTGACGACCTCATGGACCGTCCTGAAGTTGCGGCCAACGGGCAGGTTGTGAGCATCCTTGCAGGCCACCACGCAAGTCCTGCAACCTGTGCACTTGGAGGCGTCAATATAAAAACCGTATTGCTTTGTCATTTCTGAATTCTCCAAACGGATGATCAGGCCTTGCGGACCTCAACAAGATTCGTGTGCTGGGGGTTGCCCTTGGCAAGAGGACTCGGACGCTGGCTCGTGATGGTATTGATGCACCCGCCCACGTCAACGACCCTGCCTTCCTTGACGACAGGCTTGTACCAGGCTCCCTGCGGAATGGCGCAGACTCCGGGCATGATGCGTTCGGTCACATGGGCAGGCAGCTCGATCGTTCCCCTGTCGTTCCAGACCCGAACGAGATCCCCCTCGGAAATTCCGCGGCTCTCGGCATCAAGACGATTCATCGTCACAACGTCGGGATGAACCTCACGAAGCCAGGGAAGATTGTGGAAGGTCGAGTGCGTTCGTCCGTGACCATGGAAGCCGATCATCTGCAACGGATACTTCTTCTGGGCCTCGTCGCCAGGCATGTCCCAGGTCCTCACGAACTTCGGGAGCGCGGAGATCACGTCGCCCTCCGGAAGCTTCCATTCGGATGCAAGCTGAGCAAGACGGCTCGAATAGATCTCCACCTTTCCCGACGGCGTGTTGAGAGGATGTCCCTTGGGATCCTTGCGGAAGTCCTCGAACATGATCCTGTTCCACTTGACGTTGAAGAGTTGAGTCGGCCCCTGCTTCCAGAACACATCGAAGTCGGGGAGTTCAGGATTGTCCTTTCTCGTCTCCTCGTAGCACCAGCGGATCCAGCCCTTCTGGTCACGCCCCTCCGTATATGCATTCTCAAGGCCGAGCTTCCTTGCAATGCCCAGGCAGATTTCCCAGGAAGGCTTCTGCTCCCACTGAGGTTCCACAGCCTTGTGCATCGGGTAGAGGCAGGCCAGATCTCCCATGGAGTCGCCGTTGCCTACGATGTCATCGGTTTCAGGTCCAAGCGTATCGGGAAGCAGAATGTCGGCATAACGGGCGGACGGCGTCATCATGTTGTCGCACACGACAATGAACTCGCACTTCGTCGCATCCCTGAGAATCTTGTCCGTACGGTTGCTGTCGCTGTGCTGGTTGATGAGCACGTTGCCGCCGGAATTCACGATCATCTTGATCGGAGTGCGAAGGCGATCGACACCCTTGATGCCATCCGTCACGGCCGTCATCTCAGTGCCGCGCACGATTGCATCGGTCCAGAGGAAGACCGGGATGCGAATGTCCACCTTGTTCGTACCCACGGGCAGATAGGTGGGCTCCCAGTTCGTGCCGTCCTCTTCCATGCCGGTCGACGTCCCGGGCAGACCCACGCACCCCGTCAGGATCGGCAGCATGGCGATGGCGCGGGCAGTTTGTTCGCCGTTGGCCTGACGCTGCGGACCGAGCCCCTGTGCTACGAAAAGCGGCTTCGTTGTGCCGATTTCCTTTGCAAGCGTACGAATCACATCGACGGGAATGCCCGTAATGCCTGATGCGCGCTCAGGCGTCTTCGGCGTCTTGTCCGCAGACTCGCCCAGAATGTAGGAACGGTAGTCCGACTTGGCGGGAGCACCTTCAGGAAGCGTCTTTTCGTCGTAGCCGATGCAGTATTCGTCCAGGAACTGTTGGTCGACCCAGTTGTTCGTGATCAGCTCGTAGGCGATCGCTTCAACAAGTGCGGCATCGGTACCAGGACGGATCGGGATCCACTGGTCGGCCTTGCCTGCAACGGTGTCTGAGCACATTGGATCGATGATGATCGTGCGAACATTGTTTTTGGCGACTTCACAGGCCCACTGATATGACTTCGACCCGCCGGATCCACGGGTGACTGACGGATTGTTGCCGAAGGCCACATAGAGCTTCGCCTTTCCAATCTCAGAAACAGCCGAGGCAACCTTCTTGCCATAGGTCATGGGGAAGGCGGCGGAGATCTGCGCGGAAGAATAGCTTCCGTAATAGCGCAGATAACCCCCCATCAGATTCATGAGGCGTTGCCAGGCACGGCGGGAGTTCACCAACGACTGCTGGCCTGAACAGTATTGCCAGTAGATGGCTTCATTACCGTAGGCGTCTCGAATTCGCGTCCATTCGCGGGCAATCGTTTCAAAAGCCTCGTCCCAACTGATGCGTTCGAACTTGGCATCGCCTCGTTCACCCACTCGCTTCATCGGGAACTTCAGACGGTCCGGACTGTAGAGACGCTGGCGCATGGAACGGCCCTTGAGACAGGCCCGGATCTGGCGCGGTGAACAGCCGTCGCCGTCGGCGCGAGTATTGTCCGTTTCAATGCGGATCACCTGACCGTTCTTGGTGTAGGCACGAAGCGGGCATCGGTTGCCACAGTTGATCACGCAGGCCGTCCACGAAAAGACTTCGTAGTCTTCGACAGCTGCCGCAACAGCACGACTCACAGGGTTGGACATGAAGCCGGCGAAGAGAAAGAGACCGGCCGAGACGCTCAGAAAGCTGCGTCGCGAAGCACGCGTTTCAAGAAGATTTGACATTGAGGGGTCTCCGTTGATGGGACCGGACGGGGTCTGCGTCCGGTCGGTTCCGAATGCCCTCATTGTCGAAGTTCACAGCGGAGAGTTCCCTATACGAAAGTTTAGGCGTGGGGTTTTCCCTCAGGAAGCTCTTATTCGAGTACTGTGATTCTTCGCAACCCTGTCTCCTCAAGCACCCCCGCACCTGCGTCAAGCAACCTTGCGATCTCCACCGCCGACTTGACGTCGAGCTTCGAACAGATGTTCATGCGATGATATTTGACAGCCTGCTCCGTCACGCCTAGACGATCGGCGATGACCTTGTTGGCAAGCCCTTCGGCCACAAGCCCTGCCACCTCGCGCTCGCGAACGGTCAGACGGTCCAGTCTGGACCGGATCGAGGCAACCGACGCCATTCGGCTGCGTTCTGTCTCATGCCAGGCACACAGTCTTGTACAGGCTTCCACAAGCTTTTCAGCCTGAATTGGCTTGGCGATGAAGTCGGCCGCTCCATTCTTCAGAGCCGCCACAGCGGAGGTCATGTCCCCGTGCCCCGTCACGAACAGAACGGGCATGTCCAACCCCTCCCTCCTCATGATGTCAAGGCACTCCAGACCACTCAGTCCCTGCATGCGCAGGTCCATGACCACGCAACCGACGTCCCTTGCATCGAGGTTCTTTAGAAAAGCCTCGGCCGATGCAAACGTCGAAACGCGAAAGCCTGCAACGGAAAGCACAAAGCGATGAGCGTCCAGAACATCAGGCTCATCGTCAACCAGATGCACGTGATGAAGCATCTCCACCTCCTGAAATCTGTGCCTCTGCCTCCTCGGCCACGGGCAGGCGAACGATCACCCGTCCGCCGGAAACCTTTCCGTCTTGCATTTGGTTTTCGAACTCCAGGCCTCCCGAATGATGCTCGAGTATGGTTCTCACGATCATGAGACCCAGTCCCAGACCGTCGGACTTGCTTGTCTGGGGGCGGACACGGACAAGCGAGGCAAGTCTGTCCTCGTCGAAGCCGGTACCGTTGTCGTCAACCGTCACAACCACCATAGGACGACCGTCGACGATCTCTTCCCTCGCGGCTAGTTCGATGCGGGGGCGAACGATGCCCGCACCAGTACAAGCCTGAGCTGCATTGCGGACAAGATTGAGAAAAACCAAACCCATTTCAAGCGAATCCACCTCCACCATAAGGCTCTCCTCACCCGTGACGACGACCTCCACGCCAGAGGCAAGCGTTGAATGAGAAAAATGCTCAAGACCCGCGTGCATCAGCATGCCGATCGACACGACTTCAGTCCGCCTGCTCTGACCACGAGCATAGTTCCTGACCCGCTCGACGATGTCGGACACCCGCTGGGCCGCCGCATCTATCTTGCCTGTCGTCTCCCGCATCATCCTGTCCTCCGGATAGGCTCTGTCGGCGTACATGCGCAGACCACCTGCATATCCCGTCAGTACTGAAAGCGGCTGTCTCACCTCGTGAGCAAACATGCTGGAAAGTTCGGACACAACGCCTGCTCGTTCAAGCGCCCCCAGAGCCTCTCTAGCCTTCAAAGCTTCGGACGCCCTTTCGTCACGTTCCGCAAGGGCTCTCTTCAAGTCGGCGGTTCTCTTTTCAACCAGATGCTTCACATGAAGCGTATAGATGCCCCAACCCAGAATCGTCAGCATCAAAGCGCCGAACCAACCCCTCCACTTCATCCAGAAGGCCATCATCGGATTGTCCCGAAGATGAGCATATGGTCCGCGCTTGAGCGTCCTGTACAAATCCTTGACCTGACCAAAATCCGTGACCAGCGACCATTCCCCGAACGACGAGGCGGGCATCGACAGCACGGCGGTGCTCACCGCCTTGGCCGTCTCCCCACTCACATGCGCCGCAATGCCGAAGATGGTGCCCGGATAAAGCATCCCGGTCCTGGAACAGCGTTCGTCAAATTTTCGGAGATCGCCGACTACTCGAAAGTGTTCTGCAGGGAATCCCTGTTGAGCCAGCTTTTCCAGTTCACACCTTGCGACGACAGCCGCATCTCCCTCACCCGCCTCCAGACGTTCCAGAGGGGTCGGAGCTATGTAGCTGTTGAAGGTCGTTCGGCTAAGGAAGGCAGCCGCGTCAAGTCCTGTTCGTTCGAGCCGCCCCTCAAAAATCATCCAACTGCCGAAATTATCCTGAGCATCGGACAGAATATGAAGATTCTTCAAATCCTCAAGATCGTGAACAGAAGACTTTTTCGGCACAACGACGGCCATGCCACTGACATATGCGGGGTCGGTTGCATCGGCACACCTGTACGCAGCCAGTTGTTCAGCTAGTCCCTGAGATTGAAGGTCGGCAAAGATGCCGGCGTCGGCGATGAAGGCATGGACATTTTGAAGGCGCACTGCCTCATGAAGTTCTGCGGGAGACATGCGTTTGATTCCAATGCGTGCATTGGGCAGCGTGGTCCGCAAATAAGTAAGCGTCGGCTGAAGGGTTTCGATGACAAAGCTCGACGGCAAAGTGGACTGGACGGCAACCGAAAGATAAACGGGGTACTCTGGATCGCGTCCCCAGCTCGAAGAATCTGCGGCGACCGATGCCGACAGGCTGAAAAGCCAGCAAACCATCAGGCACGCCGCCGCAAGGAGACAATTCATCTGCGCCGACATGACCGAAGCCGACTTCATGACGAACCTCCAGGACGATACGCTCAGACCTGGCCACCGAGCGCCCTGACGTAGACGAGCAGCACGCCCTCCCAGACCTGGCGGGGTGCGAGCGGATGCTCGGCCGAGCGGCGCATTTCGGCGACGGCGGCATTGAGCGAGAGAAGGTTCTTCATCGTCGCATCGGCGGCGATCTTCTCGAGCACGTCCTTCTCGCGGATGAAGAAGTGCGGATCGGCGCCCGACTTCACGCGCAGCAGGTCGTAACACCAGCGGGAAAGATGGAGCGCAACTGCGGGAATACCCATCGAAGCCGAGTAGCCGCGAACGATGCTGTCAGGCGTGAGGCTGCGGCCGCGGGCGAGCAGGTCCCTGAGCGTGGCCGAGGCCTTCGCGTCGAGCGTCAGGCCCGTGATGTCCTTCACGGCGTTGAGCGGCGCGCCGCCCGCCATGGCGAGCGCGACCTCGGGATCGCCCTTGAGGCGCTTCTGGGTCGAGAGCCATGCAAGCGCGTCCTCCTTCGACGGAACGCCCACGCGCAGCAGGCGCGACCTCGAGCGGATCGTCGGGAGCACAGCGTCGATGTCGTCGGCCGCAAGAATGAAGACGCACCCCTCGGGCGGCTCCTCCATCGACTTGAGTAGCGAGGCGGCGGCCTCGGCGCGCACCATGTCGGCGGGATAGACGAGCACGCAGCGGCGTCCTCCGCGGCTCGGCGCCATCGTGAGGAAGTCCGTAAGGGCTCGGAACTGATGAATGCGGATTTCGCGCGAAAGCTTCTTCGAGGACGAGGAGGTTTCGGGCGGGGTGTACGGCAGGTCGAGCGCGTTTGCGAGGAATTCGCTCACGACGATACGGCAGTCGGGATGGCCGTTGGCGTGCATCATGCGGCAGCCCGGGCACTTGCCGCAGGGCGAGCCGTCGGCCTTCGGGCTTTCGCACAGAAGGCGCTCGGCGAACCAACGGGCGAGCTCGAACGTGCCCACGCCGGGCATGCCGTGGATGAGGATCGCGTTGGGAAGCCTTTCGCGCATCGCGTCAAGGCGTGCGGCGGCCTCCTCGAGCCAGGGGTACTGCGTCAGAGCCATTTGGCGAACTCCTTCTCAAGCTGCGCGGCGATCGTCTCGGGCGCCTCCTCGGCATTGACCCTGACGAAGCGCTTCGGATCACGGGCGGCGCGGTCCAGATAGGCGTTGCGCACGCGGGCGAAGAAGTCCGCACTCTCGCGTTCGAACCTGTCACCTTCGCCCGCACGGATCGTGCGGCGGCGCGCAGCCACCTCGGGCGCCAGATCAAAGAGCACCGTCACGTCAGGCGCAAAGCCCGCGAGCGTCCAGGCCTCGAGCGCCTCGACGTCCTCGCCCTTCATGCCCTTGCCGCCCGTCTGATAGGCGTAGGTGGCGTCGGTGAAGCGGTCGGAGAGAACCCAGGCGCCGCGCTCAAGCGCAGGCTTGATCACCTTCTCGGCATGCTCGCAGCGGGCGGCGAAGAAGAGCAGCGTCTCCGTGCGCGGCGTCATCTCGTCCGTAAGGAGCAGGCCGCGGATCTTCTCCCCGAGCGGCGTGCCGCCGGGTTCTCGCGTGCGTACGACCTCATGCCCCGCGGCCCTGATGAGGCGCTCGAGCCCGTCGATCTGCGTGGTCTTGCCCGCCCCGTCAATGCCTTCAAAGGAAATAAAGCGTCCTGTCGCCATCTGTGAAACTCCGAACTGAAACTCTCGGGGCCGCGCTCGGACGCCCCGCTACGGCATTGTAGCGGATCGGCCCGCGCCGCCACGAAGACGCACATTCAAACAAACGCTCACGACTCGGCTGGCTCCACAGGCCGTGAACCGGCATCCGCCCGCGCTAAAATGTGCCGCACTTCATCCTTCGGAGGCACAAGCCGCCCGAAGGTCCCGAACACTCAACCCAGGACTTCCCGCCGTGACGCAAGAAGAGAAGAAGAACACCGAAGTCGCCGCACCCGAAGCAGAGGAGCCCGCAGAGCAGAACGCTGGCCCGAAGGCAGAGGACGCCCTGACCCGGAATCAGAATGAGGCTCAGGATGAGGCCCGGCCCGAAGCGAAGGCTGAAGGCGCGCCCGACGAAAAGCCGGCTGAAAAGCCCCGTCGCCGCCGTCGTCCGCTCACGCTCGCCGCGGGCGGCATGCTCGTCGTGCTCTGCGCGGCCATGGGGCTTCGCTGGGAGGCCGACCAGCGCGTCTTCGAGCGTGCGGTCGAGTCCGCCACGCCCGACGCCGCCGTGCGCATCACGGTCGAGACGGGCGACTCCGCGCGCCGCGTGATGGAGCGCCTGCGCGAAGCGGGCCTTCAGGTGAAGGACTTCGACATGCGCCTGGCCGCACGCCTCGTGAAGGACCACAAGCTCTCGAGCATCCACACGGGCACCTATGAGTTCAAGCCCGGCCTCACGCCCGCGGGCATTCTCGAAACGCTCGCCAGGGGACCGATCGTCGACCAGTCGCTCAGGATTCCCGACGGCGCGCCCGTCTGGGAGGTGCTCGCCATCTTCAGGAACGCGACCGCGCTCAAGCAGACGGCCGCGTCGATGCCCGAGGACGAGCTGCGCCGTGCGCTCGGCATCGACGCGGGCTCGCTCGAGGGATGGTTTGCGCCCGACACCTACCACTACACGTCGGGGAGCGCCGACCTTGCCGTCATGAAGCAGGCCGTCGCCAAGCAGAAAGCCCTTCTGGCCAAGGCCTGGGAGTCCCGCTCCGAGGCCGCCAGGGTGAAGACGCCCTATGAGGCGCTCACGCTCGCCTCCATCATCGAGAAGGAGACGGGCCTTGCCACTGATCGCCACCTCGTGAGCTCGGTCTTCAACAACCGCCTGAGCATCGGCATGCCGCTGCAGACCGACCCGACCGTCATCTACGGCCTCGGCGAGAAGTTCAGCGGCAACATCACCCGCAAGGATCTGCAGACGCCGACCCCTTACAATACGTACGTCATTCCGGCGCTTCCGCCCACGCCGATCGCCGCGCCCACCTGGGCGTCGATCGAGGCTGCGGTCAATCCCGCCGACACCAGGTTCCTCTACTTCGTCTCGAAGGGCGACGGCTCGAGCCATTTCTCGCAGAGCCTCGCCGAACACAACCGCGCCGTCAGGCAGTTCATCCTGAACCGCCCGAAGACGCAGAAGAAGGCCAAGCCCAAGGAACCGCAACCTACGAAGGAAACAGCACGGTCAATAACCCCTGTCTGAAGACAGAGGCTTGAAAGAGTCTTTATTGACTAGCCTCAGCGCCCCTCTTTCGAGAGGCGCTACGTTGGTTGGGAATGTACAGGCACCGTGGGATGTACATCCTAGTTCCACGCTCTGCGGCCTGTGATTAAAAGCTCCGAGAGGTAGGAGCGGTGTTGCAGGCACCAAACCCCTTCCAACATTGGCGAAGGATGTCAACAGGCCTTCGGGCCGTGTAAGCGGAACCTGCGGGTATCCGCAAAGGAGATACTTTGAAAGTATTTGTTTTGAACATGCGCGGTCAGCCCTTGATGCCGTGCTCGCCTGCAAAGGCGAGGCATCTGCTCAAGGCAGGCAAGGCCGTGGTGAGGCGACGAACGCCGTTCACGATTCAACTTCGAATCGCCACCGGTGAAACGAAGCAGAGCGTGACACTGGGCGTTGACGCCGGCGCAAAGCATGTCGGCCTTTCCGCTGCGACGGAAAAGGAAGAGGTCTTTGCGTCCGAAGTCGAACTTCGACAGGACATCACGGGGCTTCTAGCTGCTCGGCTCTCACTGCGTCGTGATCGACGTCATCGCAAGACGCGCTACCGTGCGCCGCGCTTTTTGAACCGTGTCCGATCGAAACACAAGGGCTGGCTTGCACCGTCCGTTGAAAACCGCATTCAGGCGCACATGTCGCGCATTGATGCGATCTGCGGACTGCTGCCTGTCACCAAGATCGTGATCGAGACGGCGTCCTTCGACATTCAGAAGATCAAGCATCCGGATGTCGAGGGCACGGACTATCAGCAGGGCGATCAGCTCGGCTTTTGGAACGTGCGTGAATACGTTCTCTTTAGAGACGGTCACGTTTGCCAACACTGTCACGGTCATGCGAAGGACAAGATCCTCAACGTACACCACCTCGAAAGCCGCCAAACCGGCGGCGATGCGCCCAACAACCTGATTACGC
>ERZ506759.412-NODE-412-length-13623-cov-14.4086_pt1 | contig 13623 bp, 13 predicted proteins | sample MGYA00513042_ERZ506759 | MGnify/ENA metagenome assembly ERZ506759
TCATCATGGTGGAAGAACCATTCAAAAAATAGTCATTAAGATAAATGAAAAGCTGACCTTGGGTTGGCTTTTATTTTTTGATAAAGAATCTCTTTTGAGACTTTCCTTGGGTTATGACGGATGTCAGCGAATTTCAAAGAAGTTCCATGCCTATGCTTAGAGTATAAGGTCTCGATATTTCTGAACCTCTGAAGTTTAAGTTCTTCGGGGGTTTTTATCATAGCGGAAAGTCTCAGTTATACTCACTTTGTTCTCAAAAAGAATGTGATGTCATTATATGCAGGCCTTCTTAGTTCATGGCGTATTTGAAAACGTTTATTTACCACTTGAAGAGGACATTTTTGACTATGTTATAATAGAAAGACAAAAGCAGTTTAGGAGAATGTTATGGCAACAATTGGTATTGATTTGGGAACGACGAATAGTTTAGCGGTTACCTATCGTGAGGGAGAGGTCCAGCTGATTCCAAATAGTTTTGGCGACTATTTGACGCCAAGCGTTGTCCATGTGTCAGACGATGTCTTGACAGTTGGAAAAATTGCGAAGGAACGCTTAGTGACTGATCCTGATAATACGGCCCAACTCTTTAAACGTTCCATGGGAAGCAATGAAATGTTTTACCTTGATGGGGAAGCCTTTTCGGCAACGGATTTATCAACCCTAGTGGTTAAACAGTTGGTGGCAGATGCTGAAAACTACTTAGGTGAAAAGGTAGATGAGGTACTCATTAGTGTGCCAGCTTATTTTAACGAGAAGCAGCGTTCAGCCACCAAGGCTATTGGACAACGATTGGGCATTAAGGTGGAACGTTTGATTAACGAGCCTTCTGCGGCAGCCATTTCTTGTCATAAGATTGGCAAGGATGAGTCTTTCATTGTCTTCGACTTTGGAGGAGGAACGCTTGATGTTTCTGTGGTTGATTGCTTTGATAATGTGATTTCAATTGTTTCCATTGCAGGGGATAACTTCTTGGGTGGTAGTGACTTTGATAAGGCTATTGCTGAAGATTTTTGCCAGTCGCAAGGGATTGATTTGGAGAAATTAGGTAGGAAGCAAAAATCTAGTCTCCTCTTATCCGCAGAGCGATGCAAACTAAAGCTGCAAAAGGAAAAAGTGGCTGCGGTATCCTTGACCTATGATGACCAATATTACATGAAACAATACAATCAGGCAGAGCTTAAGACCATCATTCAACCGGTTCTTGACCGTGTTAAGAAAGTTATTGGTAGGGCGGTGAGTGATAGTGGTTACAAGGCACATGAACTGGATGCCTTTATCTTGGTCGGTGGGTCTAGCATGATGCCTTTGGTTCAATCTTATATCACGAATCTGCTCAATCTTCCTATTAAGCGTCTGAAAGATATGGATGAGTTGGTTGCGCGTGGTTTGGGGACTTACTTGGCAGTCAAGGAGCGTCAAGAGAAGGTCAAAGATTTAGTGATTACAGATATTTGTCCTTTCTCATTGGGAATCAGTGCCTATGACTCTGACTTTGATAAAAACATCTTTTCAAAGGTCATTAATAAGCTGTCTGTCCTTCCGACCTCTGCAAGCAAATATTATTATGCCAGTCGGGGACAGAAACAATGTCGCTTTATGATTTATCAGGGAGAATCGCTCGATCCTGAAGCAAATCTCTTTTTGGATGAGTTTATTATCGATGTTCCTGGAACTGCGACTAAGACAGAGTTTTTTGAGACCACCTTTACTTACGATATTAATTCCATGCTCTATATAGAGGTTAAGCTGGGGTCAACAGGCGAGACTAAAACGTATCGTATCGGTAGTCAAAGTAAAATCGAAGAAGTTGATAAGAGTGAGCACCTTGAGAACATCAAGCTTGTCTCTGATCAATTGTCCTTTGAGGTCGACTTTAAAACGCAATCTGAGCGCGCCTATCGTTTAGTCATGGAGATGCCTTATAAGATGCAACTACATTTTTTGTGGCAAATGGAAGATTTTGAAAAAAGCTATCAGCTAGCTATTAACAATATCAAGAAGCGAAAAGAAATCGTGAAACGCTACCAAGCTTATCTTGATAGCATTGAAAATATCATGTCACTAGATGATTTGGATATTTTCCGTCAAGAAGAAGCTGACCATGAGGAGACTGGTGAACCCTTTGATAGGTCTGATGACCCTAATTTCTGGAGATAGGAGGTGACGCATGAATTATTGGTCGATTTTGGGCATTCAACCAACCAATAATCTTAAGGACATCAAGAGAGCCTACGCCAAACAAAGTAAGGTTTATCACCCTGAGGATGATCCTGAAAATTTCCAACGCCTGCAAAAGGCTTATCAAGAGGCCCTTGCCTGGCAAAAATCGCATTCTGGAAATGAGGATGTGGGTGCTGTCATAGGCCATAAACAGGCCGATGGCAGCGTGGTCGGTCTGGTATCTGCCTCTCAGTTAGAAGATTCCTTTAAACAAGCTGCAGATGCTAGCAAATCTAGTCAAAATCAAGAAAGTATTGAAGAACTTGAGCTTACAGCTTCTGCGACGGAAGAAGTCGAAGACAAGCAAGTGACAGAACATGACTTTCAGCAGGTGATCTCTGAGGAAGAACAGGAACAGTTGGATGAGTTAGCCTTATCTGATATTCATGAAACGTTCAATCAAAGTGAGCCTTATTCAAGGACTAGCGAGGACTCAGTTCTTAGAGAAGATTTAGCTATCAAAGATCAGGATAGTTTTCTTCAAGTTGTTGAGGAGTATTTTCTTTACAATCCTCTGACTATTTCTAAACTCAAAGGTTATATCAATCAGTGCTCTGATTTGGGCTGGTTGGGTGATCAGGATTTTGCCTATCGTTTGACTAAGACTATAGGAGCTATACTCGAAAGAGGCGGCCTGAAATATGAGACCTTGGAAGGGATTGAAACGTTAGCCAAGGAGTTTGACTTCGCATTGTTGGAGGCCTACCTTTGTGACCTCTTGGATAAGAAATACAAGCAAGATGTTTGGCAGGGACGTCCGATACGTCAAGTGACGGAAGTGACCGAGCCTACCCGGACAGGACAAAAGATTATTGTCGTCTATTTTCTCATTATGGTATGTGGTATCTTTTTCCTCGCCAATGGCTTTTTCACCCGAGAAATGCTGAAATCGCAACCTAAGAAGATACAAGTCATTACAGGGCTTACAGGAAATGAACTGGTCTCACAGGGGACGGTAGATAAAGCAGCATCTGCTATTTCTGATTTGGCTAAAAAGTCAGACAAGCCCATTTCTGACACTAAAAAGGTGGTCTACGACCAGGCCAGTTCAACCTTTGTGATTAAAGATAGCTCGACAGGACAACGTCAAGAACTACCAGGTGTGACAGAAGTTTATGTTTTGACGGTTTATGAAAATGGCCAAGAGACCAAGGGGATTGCAACAACAACTGACGGTAGCAATTGGGATCTTAGAGATAGTGACGGCCAAGTCCGTGGTCCAATTACTTTATTAGTTGCCATGTCATCAGATATTGCTATCAAGAGTGAAAATGGTAGCTACACTACGGTAGAGAAGGAGTAGGACATGAAAGATTTTATTTTAAGAAATAGTGAAAGAGTCTTCGCTCTCCTCCTTACAGGTATTTTCCTAGCTCTCTTGTATTTTGGAAATCAGAAAGGCTTACATCTCTGGTTTGAAAGTGGGCGTGAAAGTGGTAGTCTAGGCTTGGTGACGGGAATCTTTATCGTTTTTTTGCTTGGGCTTATCGCTATTATCTGGATATTAACGGATAGATTTCTCCTCTTTGTCTTAACCAAGATGGGTTATTATAGCGAGGATTGGTCTAAGGTTGTTGGCGTCATCATTGGAAAGAGAATTGCCAAAGCACCAAGAACAAGGGCTAATCATTTCCTAGTGGTTAAGGTTGGTGACACTAAACGTAACTTTTTCGTCAGCCAATCTAACTTTAATATTCTTGAAAAAGGTGATAGCCTTTGGCTACGGAAAGTCAGAGTGCATTATAAAGGACGTGTCGTCCGCACTTTTTACGAACTCGCTGATCGATATTAGACAGTAAGAAGCTGACCCTCGGGTTGGCTTTTTATACTGACTAAAATTTACAAAAAAACTTAGGAGAGGACCTAAGTTTTTGTTAATAAGATTATTTATCTATGTTTAAGAGTCTTTCAATCTCTTGATAAAGTATTTCTGTAGGTTGATAGGCTTTGCTTATCTGAGTTAGAGAATGTAATTTAGGCCAATCTTTTTGAGAAATTAATGCTTGGAATAAATCTAAGACTTCAGAATCTGTTTTTTTTCGAGAGACAAGCCCTACCTGTGCTAATTCAGCTCGTAAGGCGTTGTCAAACTGATCAAAATCTTGAGGAAGAATAAGGCTAGGAATGCCTTGTTCGATACATCCCATTAGAATACCGGAACCAGCGTGATGTATCACAAAGTCCATTTTATCTAGAATGTCTGTGTAGGGCAGATAATCGAAAAGTAAAAGATTGTTATTTAGATGATGTGGCGGATTTTGCAAACCACTTGGGTTACCTAGTGTGACATAAAAATGATAGTCAGGATATTCTTGACTTAGTATTTGGGCCAATTTCACCATTCTTTCTTTTTCCCATTTTAAATGGGTGCCGCAAGTCACTAACACGCGTTTTTTAGAGGTCGTGAAATACTGTTCTTGTTCCTTGGGGAGTTTGTCAAAAGAAAGACAGCGATAACCAACCCACTTAAGATGGGGTGGAAAATCATCTCTAAACTCCAACTCTTTTATTCCCAGAGCCAGAATTGAATAAGGAGAATAGATGGTTTCTGTACCATCCTCTCTATAAAGTTTGAAATCTTGTAAATTTTTAAGATTTCTTTTAACAAGTGCAAAGCCAATTCTTTTTGCCATGCGGATAATCTGTCTACCCAGTGCATCTCTACATTTGTAGAGGATTCCCTGATGGGGTTTCCACCCTCCTAAATAAGCAGGAGTGGTCGTGCGACTCTCAATAGCTACTGGACTTGGAATGGTCGTAATCCATGGAATTCCCAAACGGTCTGCTAACATACCAGCAGGAACTGCAATGAAATCTGCAATAACCAAGTCTGGTCTTCCCTCGAACTCCCAAATTCGCTTGATTTCGTCGATAACTTCCGGAATTAGTCTGCTATTTGCAATTAATTGTTGGTACATAATATGCGGTTTTGCTTGTTCTGATGTATTGGCGATATCTTCCATCACTGTCGGACGATCTGGAAATAGGGCAACACAGTCAAAGCCAATTTTTTCAACTAATTTCTTCTTTTGATAACCTGTGATGACACGTATTTGAAAACGAGGGTCTTCTAATAAGGGTTTCACAAGTGTCAAGGTCGGAAATAAATGACCACTAAATGGTACGCTAATCACATCAATCTTTATCATTTTGTTCAATTCAGTCATAAATGATTCCTTTCACATCTTCTCTGTATTCATAGTTATAATGATCCGTATCCACTTGAATATTCTTGGATAGCTATCCAAGAATTTAGAATATGGATCTTTTTTTCTTTAATCACTAAAGCCTCTAATATTTTATTGTTTAAGAGTTTTTGGGAGACAGGTCCAAGTGAGATTATGCGAAATCTTGGAAGGGATATCTCATTTTCCAAATTATTCAACCACTGGGTCAGCATATTGACACCTGAACTCTTACAAACAAGAACTACTTTCTGAGTTTCTAACAAGGGAGACATGTGTACTTGTAACAACTTTTGGAAACGAAGGTTCAAAATCGTATGCCAATAGTAGATGATATGGGATGCAGAAGCTGACAAGAGGGATACTTGTGGAGACTTTATATGTTCAAAATCTTGATTGAAGGGAAAATTACTGGCTACCACTGAATAGCCAGATGGACAAATTGCATGGAGGAGGTCTAGTTGCCCAGCTGTCAGCCCGGCACAAGTAATATCACTGCTCCCACTAATAAAGAGAACCAAGCGATCAGAGTCTAGCATGGTCTGATCAGGAGACAAAGCAGACAAACGGACTAAATAGGACGTCATCTTACTCATAACGAATCTTTCCATCCGTCACTCGAATCTTCCGCCCCCGCCAATTAATCACAGGAGGTGTCATTAGAACATAGACAAACAGCCAAGGAAGCAGGAAATCATTCAGCACTTCGTAGGTGACTTCATCCAAGTGTAAGCGATTGGTTAGAATGCTTTGTCGATAGAGGAGCATCCAAACTGCCTTGAATACCAGTAAGCTTAAGGCTAGAAGAAGATAAGGCCAACCTAAAATAAGACTTAAGATCAAAACTGGAAGAGTCAGAAAACTCGGTAAGCCAATGAGGCAAAAAACCTTCCAGTCCAGGTGTTCTTTGAGATAGATAGAGCTAAAGAGAAGCCACCGCTTCATCTGGAGCAAGTACTGTGTGGCACTCTTGATGGTCGTACGGACATTACAGGTAACTCGAGTTTGAACAATGGATACCCCTTTACTACTTAGAAAATCGGCCACGGCTAAATCATCACATAGATAGTCCTTAATCGCTGTGAAGAGGCCCTGGTCTTTTGCAAGTTCTACCGGTAGGATATAAAACATCCCGTTGATGGAGTGATTTGCCTCAACTTGTGCCATGGTAAAATAGGTAATAAAGGAATTGCCATTAACGAATGCTGCAACCAACTTGGACCAGAAATTACTTCTTTCTTGGTTATAGGGAATACCTGTCAGAATGACCTCTTGACCTAGATAGGTAGTCAGCTCACCCATTTTAGAAAAATCAATCACACTATCATCGTCCAAAACAATCAGATAAGGCCGGGTCAGCTCCTCTACAACCTGCTCAATCTTGTAACTCTTGGGATTAATCCCCTGAGGGACGTCTTCAATGAGAAAGATTCGAATGCGTTGGGCAAAGGAAGCATCTTGGCAAATTTTGTTCGCTACATGCTGAGCTTCTGTGTCAGACTGGTCAATTAACCAGTAAAACTCAACTACTTTTGTTTGCTGGAGATTGGCTCGCAAATCACTCTCTAAACGAGGATCCCCAGAGAGGATGGGTTGGACCACAGTAAAAAGCTCTTCTGGGAAGTCAGTAGCATCAGATTTGACTTTTTTGTAATAGATTAGTGACAGCAACCAGCGGATGAGAAATAAGAGAAGATAAGCAACGCCTAAAAATATAAATATAAATTTCATCTATTAAGTCCCTTTCGTAAATACCTTGCAAGGAGACGAATGATCCATCCTTGGGGAAGCAGACGACCTAGCAAAACGAGCAAGCGATAGCGAAGGCCGATAACAGCATAGGAAGTATCTCTTTCTATGAATCGAATCAACTGCTGAGCGACTTTCTCAGGCTTCATCTGAAAACGACTACCTCCTAGAGCATCAACTAGTTTTTGAGAGAAAATGGGCGTTTGGACTGGTCCAAGAATATACAGACCTAGCTGGACCTGAGAATCTGCATTTTTTAGTTCTTCATGGAGGGCTAGAACGTAAGTTTGCAGAGCAGCCTTACTGGCACTGTATGCGGCCAAATAGGGATGGGGAAAAAGAGCTGCCAGTGAAGAAAGTTGGACTAGCCGGATTTTCCGATTTTTCTGCACTAGCAATTTCATTAGCTGGACTGGAGCATGGTAGTTTACCTGCCAGAGCTCTTGTTCCTTTTCTGTGGCTAAATCACTTCCTATGGAGAAGCTAGCTAGTCCTGCACAATTGACCAGAAGGTCAGCATCTAATGCCTTTCCAAAATTCTCCAGTGCTTCCTTATCACACAGATTTAAAACCTTGATTGAAAGTTGTGCCTTGCTTCCAGCTAATTCATTTTGCAGTTGGACTAATTTGTCTGGATTTCGGCCTACTAGAACCAGAAAATCAAGATGTTTTGCCAGTTCAGTTGCTAGGTGACGTCCAATTCCTCCTGTAGCTCCCAAAATAATTGCCTTACTAAATGAGTCTGTTGTTTGCATAACTCTAGTTTATCAGATTTTACTGAGACAGAAAACTACCTCTCAATTCCTTTGGAAAGAATATTTGTTATGATGGAAGTAAATTAGGGGATTCTTGATAAAAAATATTGAAAAGTTTTGTGATAAAGTATTTGTGGCAAGCTTTGATTGATTAATGGATGAAAAATCTTACTGAAGAAGTGTATCTATTCAGAAAAAATGAGTTTAGATAGTATTTGGTTTTGAGTAGTTCTTTCAAAAAAAATTTGCTATGCTAGTGTTATGGGAAAACTAAAAATTGATGTGGTTATCGTTCCATTAAGTGGGCACCTTTATCCAACCATGAATCTGCTAATGCCTTTATTAAAAAATCCTCGCTATGATATTCGTTTATTCACAGGACAGCAGAAACGTGCAGTAGCTGAGGCAGCAGGCTTTAAGGTTGTTACTATTCTTGAAGGTCATGAAACGGACTTTGAAAGGGTGGCTAATAATAAGGAGCAATTGAGCTTTTTTTCTGCTTATCGTCAACTATCAGCTAGTCTTGATATTATTAATCTTGTTTCCGATCAATTACTATCGGAATGGGAAGTAAACCGACCTGATTTAGTGATTGCAGATTTCATAACCTTGTCGGGAGGACTTGTTGCAGAGCAAATGGGGATTCCATGGATAACGACAATGGCCACACAATTTGCTATTGAAACGACGGGTGGTCCTCCTTGTTTTTTCGGAGGAATGGGAAGTCCGAAGAATCGCAATCAATTGATTCAACAATGGCTAGGCAGAAAAATGACACGTTTCTTGAAGTATTCCGCCACTTTTTTATTACGAAATCGTTTAAAGCGTTATGGTTTTAAAATGTACAACCATAAGGGACAAGAGAGTATCTATTCACCGTATTCTATTTTAGGAATAGGAATGAAAGAGTTGGAGATAAAGAAAGGGTTCCCAGAACATTACCACTGGGTGGGTCCTTCTGGAGCTTCGGTAGAACGAGGTGAGGATTATCCTCTGGATTTGTCTTCATTTGCTAATCATAAAAAAGTCCTAGTGACCTGTGGGACCCAATTGGATTGGGCAAAGGACAATTTAATTTACCAAACGAAGCTGTTAGCTAAGTCTCATCCAGAGTGCCAGTTTTTTGTAACTTTAGGTCTTGGAGGGCAAGCATTCCAATGCCAAAAATTAATGGATAATGTTTCAGTGGTTTCTTATCTTCCCTACAAAGAGTACATTCCACAGATGGATTATGTCATTCATCATGGTGGTGCGGGTATTTTTTACCAATGTATTATACATAGTAAGCCAGCCCTAATACTGCCACACGATTATGACCAGTATGACTATGCTATTCGTGGACTTGAGGCAGGTGTAGCTTTGACTGCCAAAAGAGAGGAAGACAAGGCAATTGGGAAAGCTTTTGAGACATTGTTGGCTAAGAAAGATTGGTCAGAGCTAAAGGCTTTAAGTCATGCTGCCAAGTCATACCACCCTACAGAAGTAGTGGAGGGTGAAATTGCTCGCCTGCTGGCAGACAAGGAGAAAAAACAATGAAGAAAGTTTTAGTAACGGGTGCTACAGGTTTTTTAGGCAAATATGTTGTGGAAGAACTGGTTGAGCACGGTTATCAAGTCAGAGCTTTTGGTCGTAATCGTGCAATTGGCCAGTCTCTGGTAAATGCCTCTGTGACCTTTATTCAAGGAGATTTGACAAACCAAGAGGATTTGACTAAGGCTTGTCAGGAAATGGATATGGTCGTTCATGCCGGCGCTTTGTCAACAGTCTGGGGTCCTTGGGAAGACTTTTACCAAACGAATGTCTTAGGAACTAAATATGTCCTTGAGGCTTGCCGTGAGGCTAAAATCGAGCGCTTGGTATATGTGTCGTCTCCAAGTATCTATGCAGCACCTAGAGACCAGCTGGATATCAAAGAAAGCGATGCCCCTCAGGAAAATAGGCTTAACAATTACATTCGAAGTAAATTGGCATCAGAAAAACTATTTAAAGATTATCCTGATGTGTCTAGTGTCATATTGCGACCTCGAGGACTTTTTGGAATTGGAGACACCAGCATTTTGCCACGTGTTCTTAATCTTAGTCAGAAGATCGGTATTCCTTTGATTGGTGATGGTCGCCAACTGATGGATATGACCTGTGTGGAAAATGTTGCTTTGGCTATTCGTCTGGCTTTGGAAACTCCTCAAGCAGCTGGAGAGGTTTATAATATTACCAATGGAGAACCCAGAGCATTTAGGAACTTGATTGAAGAAACCTTGAGAGGTTTGGGCTATCCCATCCGCTATCGCAAAATCCCAGCTCCACTTGTGTGTGCTATTTCAAGTAGTTTGGAGTTTATTTATAAGAGCCTAAAGCTCAAAGGAGAGCCAGCCCTAACACGCTATACCTATTATTTACTGCGCTATAGTCAGACTTTGGATATTAGCAAGGCAGAGCGTGACTTGGGCTATCGGCCTAAAATAACGATTTCAGAAGGGATTGAACAATATGTCCAAGATTATCGAAAGCATTGATTATTTTCCTGCGGGATATTGTACTAGCTATACTGGTCTTTTGTTCAAAAAAGTCAAGAATAAAAAGATGACCTTTCCAGCCGGTGTCTTTCTAATCAAACACAGAGATAAAGGCTATCTGCTTTATGATACAGGTTATCACTACGATATTAAGACCCAGCTTCGCTATGGCTTGTATCGTTTGGGAACGCCGGTGCAGATGACAGAAAAGGATCAGATTTCAAACTTGTTGAAGGCGGAGGGGATTAGGCCTGAGGACATTACCTATGTTATGCTTTCCCACCTGCATCCTGATCATTTGGGAGGGGCTGGCTTCTTTCCTAATGCGAGCTTCCTTCTGACTCAGGAGGTTTATGAGGTTTATCAGAAGCCTAAGTTGAAGGATTTGATTTTTAAGGAATTTTTGCCAGCGTCTTTTGAGAAACAGGTAACAGTAATCAAGGCTGATCAGCAAAACTCAACTTTTCCTTATCGTCCGACCTATGATTTATTTGGAGATGGAAGTATCTTGGTAGCCTCTGTTGATGGCCATGCCAAGGGCCAGGCTTGTCTCTATATTCAAGATTATAATCTTTTTATCGCAGCGGACTTGTGCTGGGGTGTTGATTTGCTACCTTATACGAAACAAATGCATCTCATTCCGTCCTTGGTTCAGGATAATATGGCGGATTATATCAAGGGGACTGAGTTACTGGAGGATATCCTAAAAGATGGGACGGAAGTACTAGTTAGCCATGACCCTGTAGAAAGGATAGAGCGTATCTTGTATGAAAAAAATAACCTTTCTTAAAACCTTTATCCAAACCAGATGGCTTCACAACTTCAAAACGAGAGCAGCTTTAGAAGCTTATCAGAAAAAGCAATTATCTAACTATATGGATTTTCTAAAACGGGAGTCTCCTTATTTTAAAAATGGTGTTCCTACTGACTTCGACCATATGGATAAGACCTTTATGATGACGCATTTTAACGAGTTAAACACTCAAGGCATCGATCGCGATGAGGCTTTAGCCTTGGCTATTGAGAGTGAAAAGACTCGTGACTTCACGGAACTTAAAGGTGAAGTAGCTGTTGGTTTATCTTCAGGAACATCGGGACATCGTGGCCTCTTCATCACGACCGAGAAAGAGCGAAGCATGTGGGCGGCAGCTATTTTAGCTAAGATGTTGCCAAAGAGTCATCTTTTTGGCCACCGAATTGCCTTTTTCCTTAGGGCAGATAATGAACTCTACCAGACTATCAATACGTCATTGATACGATTAGAATACTTCGATATTTTCAAAAATACCGATGAACATATTGAACGTCTTAATCATTATCAACCGACGATTGTTGTGGCACCAGCTTCCATGCTGATAGAGTTGAGCAAGCGTCTTAAAACAGGAGACTTGTCTATCTCACCGCAAAAAATTGTCTCTGTAGCAGAAATTTTAGAGGATAGTGATAGAATTCGCATCTCAAGTGCTTTTAAGCTCCCCATTATTGACCAGGTTTATCAAGCAACGGAAGGTTTTCTAGCCTGCACTTGCTCTGCAGGCAATCTTCACCTCAATGAGGATATCATTTTTGTAGAGAAAGAGTATCTGGATGAGCATCGATTTTATCCAGTGATAACGGATTTCAAGCGAAGCAGTCAACCTGTTTATCGTTACAAACTTAATGATATCTTGGTTGAAAATCCTGAACCTTGTCCATGTGGTTCTCATTATACAAGGATTGACAAGGTCGAAGGTCGCTCCGATGATATCTTCTACTTTGAAGGTCAGGATGGAGGACAGGTGACAATCTATCCTGATTTTATCAGGCGTTGTATTCTCTTTGTGGAAAATGTTGGAGACTATCAAGTCAAGCAACATTCAGAGAAGATTGTTGAAGTCTGTCTAAGCCAACGAGACGAGCAAGTAGAAGAAGCTATCACAGCTCAGTTTCAACTCTTGGCGCAGCAAAAGCAGTTTAAGGTTCCGGAAATCCATTTTTCCGATTATCATTGGGATACCAGTCGAAAACTCAAACGTATTCAGCGTTTATGAAAGGATGAATGACAATGACAGAAGTAAAAAGACATGTTGAAATCGCAGGTTATGGAGTTTGTCTTCCAAAACAAACCGTACAATTCAAAAATCAAACACGTTATCGTGTTGTAGAAGATGAAGAAACACAGTTGGATTTGGCCGAAGTGGCTATCCAACGAGCTCTTGAAAATGCTAATTTGAAAATTGAAGACATTGATTGTCTTGTCTCAGCCAGTGCAGTTGGTGTGCAGCCTATTCCTTGTACTGCAGCCTTGATTCATGAGCGCGTGGCAAAAGGACTTGCCATCCCAGCTATGGATATCAATACGACTTGTACAAGTTTTATCTCAGCTTTATCAACAATGTCCTACTTGATTGAAGCTGGTGAATACCATCGTGTCTTGATTGTATCTAGTGAGGTCGGAAGTCTGGGTCTCAATCCGAAACAAAAAGAAAGTTTTGAACTCTTTAGTGACGGAGCAGCAGCCTTTATTTTCCAAGCAAGTTCTCAAGACAAAGGGGTTATTGCAAGTCTACAACATACCTGGTCAGAAGGTGCTCATGATACTGAAATCCGTGGAGGTTTGACTTCTTACCATCCTAAAAAATATTCAGAAAAGACAAAAACGGACTTTATGTTTGATATGAAGGGCAAGAAGATTCTCCTTTTATCAGCGCATAAGCTTCCTGATATGTTTCAAGAATTCCAAGAGAAAACTCACTTGGCTCTTGCGGATGTGGACTACATCATTCCCCATCAAGCTAGTCGCGCCTTATCTTTGGTAATGGATAAACTTGGTATTGCTGAAGATCAATATCTTAACATAGTTACTGACTATGGTAATATGGTTTCTGTATCTGTTCCATTTGGTTTAGCTTACTCATTAGATCATGGCTTAGTTAAAGAAGGAGATGTCGTCTACCTTTTGGGAACAGCAGCAGGTATGACGGTTAACATGTTGGCCTTGAAATTATAATTTCTTGGCTAGAAACGAATAGTGTCAAAATGACGAATGAACTTCCTTTTGCTTATAACTTAAGTTAGAGTTGACTGAAAGGTCAGCTCTTTTTCTTGCCTTTATGTCACATGACAAATGTCATATCATGTCATGACATCTGGTGCTAAAAAGAGAGTGACCAAAAAGATATACTTTAGTCATAACTTAGAAATAATAAAAAACGAAAGAGG
>ERZ506759.425-NODE-425-length-13367-cov-22.2688_pt1 | contig 13367 bp, 10 predicted proteins | sample MGYA00513042_ERZ506759 | MGnify/ENA metagenome assembly ERZ506759
CACGGTCTTTAACGTTTGATAAGAAAGCATGGGCCTGAGGCAACTCCTGCCCCTGTTGACTCAAGAAATGTTGGTAACGGCCTGCTAAGTGACTACCATCAACCTCCTGTCCAAAATGGTCAAAAAGACGCGAAAAGCGCGTGCGAAGCAATTCAGGTTTTGTAATCAAACCATGGTTGAGGTCCTCCCACATGGAACGGTTCATGGGATATAGTGGTCCTTGTAAACTTTGAGATCTTGTGAAGCCACACCAGCCTCTTCAAGCAAGTAGTTTAAGGCCAAATCTTCAGCACGGTCGAAATCTAAGAGTGTGTGGTCAAGATCGAAAAGTAAATGGGTATAGGTCATGGCGTATCCTTTCTGATACTTGAATCTTTAGGCTCTATTTTACCACAATCTAGCTATATATGAATAAATAAAAAAGGACGACCCGCAGGCCGCCCTCTCTGATTTATGAAAAATAAGTATTGCTTACTTAATAGAGCACTATTATATCTATTGAACCTTAAAGAAAGCTTAAAATAAGTTATTTTTTTATGGTTTCAATAGATTTTTACTTAAACAGCGAATCTCTTTAATTCGTGGTATACTGAAAATACAAGATTAATCAAACGAGGCGTGTTATGAAAAATTTAAAATTTCAATCCGTTTTTGACATTATCGGTCCTGTCATGGTCGGACCTTCCTCTAGTCATACTGCAGGAGCTGTTCGTATTGGAAAAATTGTTTCTGCCATCTTTGGTGATATACCCACTGAAGTAGAATTTCAACTTTTTAATTCCTTTGCCAAGACCTATCGAGGTCACGGGACAGATGTGGCTCTAGTGGCTGGTATTTTAGGTATGGAAACGGACGACCCTGACATTCCACGCGCTCTGGATATCGCATACGAGAAAGGCATTAAGGTCTACTGGAAAATTAACAAGGATAGTAATGTGCCACATCCCAATACGACTCGTATTACCTTAAAAAATGATACAAAAACTATTACTGCCACAGGGGTTTCCATCGGTGGAGGAAATATCCAAGTAACTGAACTCAATGGTTTTGCGGTCAATCTCAAGATGAATACACCAACTCTCATCATTGTCCACCAAGACGTTCCAGGAATGATTGCCCTTGTCACAGATATTTTGTCGCGTTATGGCATCAATATCGCTCAAATGACTGTTACTCGGGAAAATGCCGGTGAAAAGGCCATTATGATTATCGAAATTGACTCGCACCAGTGTGATGAGGCCGTCACTGAAATCGCTAGAATTCCTCATCTACATAATGTCAACTTTTTCAGCTAAGAGGGGGATTGCATGTTTTACACTATTGAAGAATTAGTTCAACAAGCTGACCGAGATTACCAAGGTAATATCGCTGAACTCATGATTGCTACAGAAACAGAGCTAACTGGACGGGAACGGCCTGAAATCCTAGCTCTGATGGCTCGAAATCTTGAAGTGATGAAAGAGTCTGTTCAGGCTGGTTTATCCCCTGAGAAATCACCAACTGGCTTAACCGGGGGAGACGCTGCCAAACTGGATGCCTATATCAAAAATGGAAAGACCCTGGCTGATTCTGCTGTTCTGGGTGCTGCTAGAAATGCCATGGCTGTCAATGAATCTAACGCCAAGATGGGCTTGGTTTGTGCCACACCAACTGCTGGATCAGCTGGTTGTCTACCTGCTGTTCTTACAACTGCTATCGAAAAACTGGGCTTAACCGAATCACAACAATTGGATTTTCTCTTCACTGCGGGTGCATTTGGTCTAGTCATCGCAAATAATGCCTCGATTTCTGGTGCCGAGGGTGGCTGCCAAGCCGAAGTTGGTTCCGCCTCTGCTATGGCTGCTGCCGCTATTACAATGGCTGCTGGAGGAACACCTTTCCAGGCCAGTCAGGCCATCTGCTTTGTGCTTAAGAATATGTTGGGACTCATTTGCGACCCTGTAGCCGGATTAGTCGAAGTTCCTTGTGTCAAACGTAATGCCATGGGAGCAAGCTTTGCCCTAGTAGCTGCTGACATGGCCTTGGCAGGCATCACATCAGCCATTCCAGTCGACCAGGTTGTTGACGCGATGTATCAGGTTGGTTCAGCCATGCCAACTGCCTTTCGGGAAACTGCTGAAGGTGGCTTAGCAGCAACTCCAAAAGGAAAGGCACTCGCAAAAGAAATTTTTGGATAAGAATCAATCGACATCCGTAATTACTAATTCAACCATATAAAAGGCAAACATCTACTGAAAGATGTTTGCCTTTTTCAGATATGTCTAAACTTAAGATAGAATCTGTTGGATTTCTCGTCTGATACTATTTTTATCTAAACCATATTCCTTAAGAAGATAATCTTGTTGTCCTACTTGGCCAAAACGTTCTTTTATACCAAGTCGGTAAACTGGCGTATTGACTTTGGTCGCCATCATTTCACAGATTGCACTACCTAAACCACCTATAACATTATGATTTTCAACAGTTAGTACTGGTTTATCTGACAGCAAAGTTTCCACTTCAGGATGAATAGGTTTAACACGAAAGAAATCAATGACACCAACCGAATAACCTTCTTTTTCCAAAGAATTCGCTACTTCTAAACAAGGTGCAACCATTATTCCAGAACAAACCAGAGTGAGGTCGTTTCCTCGTTTAAGCTCTATATACCCTTTAGAGAAATCTTCATCTCCATTATATAGGGGAACTGGTTTTTTCCGAATAGTTCTAATATATTTTAAGCCACCTAATTGTAAAGTTTGTTGCAATACTGACTCAAATTGGACATCATCACTCACTTCAAAAACGGTAGCATTAGGTACTAAGCGAAGAAGACCAAGTTCCTCAAAAGGCATATGGGTTCCACCATTCATCTCAGCACTAACTCCAGCATCTGATCCAATAACAGTTGCACTTAATTGAGCATAGCCAAGTGAGATAAACAACTGGTCAAATACTCTCCTTGAAGCAAATGGTCCAAACGTGTGGAAATAAGGTTTAAACCCTTGGATAGATAAACCAGCAGCAAGGCCGACCATCTCTGATTCCATGATTCCACCATTAATGTATCGCATGCCAAATGCTTTCCCTAAATTATTTGTTCCCATTGAACTCGATAGATCCGCTTCTAATGCAACAACTTCCGGATGACTTTTATTAACATCAAGTAGGAAATCTCTGTACACTAGACGCATTTCTTTTGCTTCTCTTTTCATACCATATCCTCCAGCTGCTTACGCAAGTCAAACACTGCTTTTTCTAACATTGCTCTTTGTTCATCTGAAGGGCGTAAATGATGATTAGCTGTCATAGTTTCAAGCTCAGGAACTCCTTGTCCTTTCACAGTATCTAGGACAATACACTTTGGTTGGTTAGAGGTCGAAGATTGCAATTCAATAATCGTATCGTAAATTTCCTTAATATCCGAACCATTTACACGAAGTGCCTCAAATCCAAAGGATTTAAACTTCTCAACAAAGTCACCAGGATTGCAGACTTCCTCAGTCGTCCCATCAAGTTGTTTTTTATTATCATCTACAAATACGATCAGATTTCTCAATTTATGATGTGCTGCAAATTGAATTGCTTCCCAACATTGGCCCTCATTTAACTCACCATCACCAACTATTGTATAAGTAAAATGTGGAGAATTATTTATAATTTGTCCATAAGCTATTCCAGTAGCAACACTAATTCCTTGACCCAAAGAGCCTGTCGTCATATCAACTCCTGGAGTTAGATTTCTATCTGGATGTGACGGAAGCCGTGTACCATTAGTATTTAAAGAGTGGAGAAAGTCTTTATCAAAAAATCCTTTTAAATAAAGGGTGCTATATAGAGCAGGACCTGCATGGCCTTTAGATAAGACGAAGTAATCTCGATTCTTCTCCTTAAATAGCTCTGGAGTCATATTCATCACTTTTCCATATAAAACGGCAAGTATTTCAACGACAGATAGACTTCCGCCATAATGTCCGAATCCTAAATGATTCAAGGTTTCCAGTGTATTTAATCTAATTTCAGTAGCAAAAGATTTTAATTCATGTACCTCTTTTGGACTTAGGGCCATAGCTTACTCCTCCTTAGCAGGTGCTTTATGAACGAGAGAAATGCCAACCATAGCTGCAAGGACAACGATAAGACCAATAATGATACCAGCTTGTGAGCCAACTTGGTTAAGAACACCAAGAATAATTCCTGACAAACCAAAGTCTGCATCTGAGAAGGTAGAACCTTGGAATCCAAGAGAACCAAGAACCGGCATCAAGAATACTGGCAAGAAGCTAATCAAAACACCTTGTAAAAAGGCACCAATTGTTGCTCCACGAACACCACCTGAGGCATTACCAATAACCCCTGCAGTTGCTCCACAGAAGAAATGAGGAACAACACCTGGCAAAATGACAACAGATCCAGTAGCAATCATAAGGGCCATACTTACCAAACCACCAGCGAAACTAGAGATAAAACCAATTAAGACAGCATTCGGAGCGTATGGATAAACAATCGGACAGTCAAGAGCTGGTTTAGAATTTGGAACCAAGCGTTCAGAAATTCCTTTAAAGGCTGGTACAATTTCACCCAAAATTAAACGAACACCAGCGAGGATTACAAATACTCCTGCAGCAAATTGTCCAGCCAATTGAAGGGCATAAACTAATCCACTAGTACCGCTACTCAATTCTTTTTCAATGTAATCTGAACCTGCAAAAATGGCAACGATTAGATAGATTATTGACATTGAAATTGTAATACTTACAGTACTATCACGTAAGAATGCTAAACTTTTTGGGAATTTAATATCTTCTGCTGATTTTGATTTATCCCCAACAAGACCTCCAACAAATCCACTTAACCAATATCCCAATGAACTAAAGTGACCTAAGGCAACTTTATCATTACCAGTTAATTGAACCATGTATTTCTGAACGAAAGCTGGCGATAGACTCATGATAATACCTAAAGCTAGACCACCCAATAAAATCAATGGTAAGTTAGTAAATCCAGCAACTGATAGGATTACAGCAATCATACATGCCATATACAATGTATGGTGACCTGTCAAAAAGATATATTTAAAACGAGTAAATCTAGCAATAAGGATATTGAAGACCATACCTGCAAACATAATCATAGCTGTAGCTGAACCGTAAGTTGTCAAAGCAACCGCCACAATCGCTTCATTATTCGGTACAACACCAGATAAATGGAAGGCTTTTTCAAACATTGTTCCAAATGGATTCAAAGAACTTTGAATAATTCCAGCACCACCTGATACAACTAGAAAACCTACAAATGTTTTAATACCACCCTTAATAATATCTGGTATTGCTTTCTTTTGAAGCACCAAACCTAGAATAGCAATCAAAGCCACCAATATGGCTGGTGTACTTACAATATCTAATAAGAACTTAATCATTGATAGAACCTCCTAAATAAGACCCTTTTCTTCACAAATTTTAGTTACTAATTCTTTCAGCTCATCCATATCGATAATGCTATTTAGTACCCTTACATCACCTAGGTGTCCTGCTGAATCTTCCAAGTCACGTCCAACAATCCAAATATCCGCAGCACTTGGATCCGCACCACCTAAATCGTAGTGTTCAACCTCAACACCAGTCACTCCTAGTTCGCTAAGAATAGATTCGATATTCATTTGAACCATAAAGCTAGAACCTAGTCCTGAACCACACGCTGTACCAATTCTCAACATAATTTAGTCCTCCTGTTGAATAATTTCTTTGATATCATTAAATTCTTGAGCTGTTAACAATCTTTCAACCTTCGCATTATCACGTAAAATCATCGTAAGATGTTTTAATGCTTTTAGGTGAGTCTGATTATCGACAGCAGCAATACAAATTAATAAACGAATTTCTTGTGCTGGATCATCCAGCAGATAAATTGGATGGTCTAAAACCAGCATAGACATCCCCACTTCATTAACACCATCTTCAGGTCTAGCATGAGGAATCGCAATCCCCTTTCCTAAATTTATGAAAGGTCCAAATTCCTCGACCTTTCCAATCATTGCTTCTGGGTAGTTGGCAGTAATTTGACCACTTTCTAGCATTGGTTGAGATGCTTTTCGAATAGCATCCTTCCACCCCATTTTTTCTGAACTTCTTTGAAACATTTTTGCCGTAATTAAATCTTGTAACAAAGGTAACACTTCCTTTCTCTGCATTTCTTCGTATATAAAATTTTTCAGAGCAATGCGTAATTCTGATTCTTGTGAAACTGAAGCAAATCGCTTAATCAACTCAAGCAGCCTCTCTAGCTCAATATCTTTGGGATCCATTTCTGGAAAATCTTTTGAGACTAATTGCACTAATTGTGAAGATTGCTCAACAGACATCATTACTGATACTAAATACTGAGGTTTTTGAGTCTCAACCTTGACTGTTGAAAATACTAAATCGAATTCATCATCCTTAAACTCATGCAAACGATCTACTCGAGTGACTCCGATAAAGCTAACCTGAGGAAATAAAATGCGTAGATTTTCCTTTATCATTAGTGAAGAACTCGTACCATTCGGACAAACAATAACAGCTCTGTAGTTTTTTCTAGTCGACGTCTCATTCTTCTTAAGGTAACCACCAAAATGAACGACAAAGTATGCTATTTCACTGTCTGGAATAGATAAACCTACAACCTTTGACAATGGCTCCAAGGACTCCTTAACAAATTCAAATAAATCTGGATGCTGTTCTTTTATTCTATCTGTATAATCATTTGAACTAGGAAGACCAAATTTTAAGCGATAGTAAACTGGAATCAAATGCTTAATCAAATTTTCTTTGAGCGTGACTTGCTGAGAAAATTGTAAAAGTGAAATACTTTCCATTTTTTCTACAATTTGATCAGTTAAAATTTTGAAATAAGAAAAATCAACAGAGGTATTTCCTTCAAAACCACTAGATAAGAGCCCAGCTATATATTGGCGATCTGATCGAGTAAAATTACTATCAAATCCCCCTAAATCATAAGCATTATCCAATAAAATATCTGCCAAATTACGTATCTGAGAAGGAACCTCTATCTCCTCTGAAACTACTCTGGAAACTTTCCTTTGATAACGACATAGAATAAGCGTTATTCCATACAAACATTCTTGTAACTTATCGGAAATTGGTGTAAGGTGCAAGATTTTTGAATAATCCTGAACAAGTTTATTTAAAATCTCAAAAGTAATGCCATGAGGCCAAGCAGAAATAACATATTCAAGTCCCCAAAGTCCGACAGGAGAGTTTAGTAACTCATTAACGACTTTAAAAGCCATCAAATGTTTCTGTTTTTCATCACCAAGTATAATGTATCCTTGAGATCTAGAATATTCTATATCCAAGTGATGAGTTTGCAGATTCTTTCTCAAAGAACGAATATCAGACAAAGTAGTATTCTTACTAACCTTTAAAAAATCTTGATAGTGCCAATTCGAAACAAAATCAGTACGACAAAAAGTGTAAAGGTAAATTAAATGTAAACGAATCCTTTTTGGAAGCTGCAATTCTTCAGAACCAATTAATGTCGTTATATTTTTTCTGTCTAGTATACCTGTAACATAATACCTCCCTTTATCTTGTTCAATTTTAATTTCACGATTAGAGAGATAGATAGTTAATTGATCGATACAATCTCTAACATCCTTTATAGAGAATCGAGTTTTTACAGATAACTCATATAATGAAAGATTTTGATTAGCCAGTAAGGTTATCAAGACTACAATAATTTTATGATCAATCATTTTTTAACCTTTCTACTTAAATTATATGATACCGCTTTCAGTTTATAAAGCTAATTAGGGCACAATTTAGAGTGCTGTAAAAACTTCGTAGATTGTGCCCAAGATAATATTCTAATAGATTGTAAAATAAAGCAACTTACAGAATCGAATTTTTTGAAAAGAAACTAAATTTCTTTCAGAAATATTTCTTAACAAAAAAACTTAGAAGCTTTCATACTTCTAAATTTTTTTCTTCTTACATAGCCTTTTCAACGTTTTGATTTTAGCTGAATAGCCATTTTGTCAAAAAGTGCCATGTTTCTTTGGCAATACTTGCAAGAAAAGTTGAGAGACTAAATGCGTTGAATTTTTTGAGGAGGTTCTCAACTAGTGGAGTGACAGTCTTAGGTGTTTCCACTGGAGTGTTACTTTCTTCTTGCTTACTAGTATTATCCTGAGATGGATCTGGCACTGTGTTTGTACTGTCGTGACCATTATTTTGCCCAGTTGGTTCAGGCTCTGGAGCAACCTCAGGCTGATGCTCAGGTTCAACTGGTTTATTTTCCGGATTTGGCTCTGGACTTGGTTCTGGCTGAGGATCAGGTTTGATTGGTTCGTCAGTAGTGTCACTGCTTGTGTTTGTCATTTTTTCAGTTACAAAGAAGTTTTTGAATTCTACTGCTCCATCCCAAAGACCAACACCGACATGGGCATGATTGAAGTAATTATCCACGGCATCAAATTGATGATGGAGCACTTCCTTACCATCGACATAGACTGTCATGGTGTCCTTGCCCTTTTCAACCTTGACATGGTGGTACTGACCGTCATTGATGGCCTTATCCAAATGAGCTTCAGCGATGGTTTCACCTCCAAAACGGAAGAGACGAACAGTATCATTGTCAGCAAATTGGACAGAGTAGGCACGACCTGGTTCTTCACGTTCCGCAGCTACAAAGAGGTTGACCAAACCATGTTGGTATTTGACATCGATATCATAGTCAAATTGCTTGAAGCCATTACTTTCATAGGCCATGAAGAAGTCATTGGCACTGACATTGCTATCGTAAAGGGTATCGTCATCAATATACCAATTACCAGTAACAGCCTTTAAGCCTTTAAGGTTGGTCGCAAAATTGTTGAGCGTAATGTCAATATTAAAGGTCTTGGTCAATGAAGGGTTTTCAACTGAAGTTGCTGTGACAGTGAGATGACCCTTGTGAAGGGCTTTAAGAGAAAGTTTATTGTCATGTTCAGTATAGGACACCAAACTTGGATCACTTACTGTCCATGTCACATCTTGCTCTTCAGAAGCTGGTGCGAGGTAAACCTGCAAGTCCTTACTTTGACCAACTTCAAGTGCCAAATGACCTGCAACTGTGGTGTTCATAGCAACAGCCTTAGTAACTTCCTTCTTGTCAGTCCAAGTACTCTTAATCGGGTAGATAGCAATATTTGCTTTGGCTGGACCACCTTCAACCAAGACGCTCGCTCCAACGGCTCTTGGGCTTGGGAAAATCTGATTAGCACCAGCTACCGTATTCCCCTTAGCAAAGACTTCCACACTCGCACGGTCCACATAAAGATGCAAATCAATAGAACCATCTTCATTGCGAGTCACTTGTTGACTATTAACCTTAGCAAAGGCATCTGAAAGGATGGTACCAGATTGGCTGCGGTCAATAGACAAAGTTTCCTTAGTTAAATCGTAAACGACTTTGGTAGCTTGACCATCACCGACGCGAAGGTTAAATCCAACTGCTGTCGTGTCCTTACCTGGTACAAAGTGAGAAACCACTTCATAAGTGTCACCCGTGAAATCTTTAAGTAATTCGTTATCAGAAGCCACTGTGACATTTTCAAAATACTGGGCATTTTCTGTGTCACGAAGGCTTTCGTAGGCCTTAACAGGGGTTTGGGTTAAAAGGTAACGGTCGCCTGATTTAACCAAACCAAGGTCAAGGTTAAGGTTAAAGGTACCATTAAATTTTTGACCTACAGTATCTGCAACCAGATTACAATAATCTTCCCAAGTGTTCATCCAGTTGATTTCAGTCAATTGTGGGATGTTGGGATGGTCAGCTGTTCCAAAATCATGAACATAATAAGTCATAGCAGCATAGGAATCCTTACCAAAATTCATGATTTCGTCATGGTCTTGGTAAACATCATCAGCTACAAAGGCCCACTTGCCATCCACTTGTTTAAAATCACCAACCTTGTAAGAACGACCGCCACGTGAGAGGACCCACTTGAGTGCGCCATCATTGGCTACAATCGGATAGAGGTCAGGACATTCCGTATGCAAATCCTTATAGGTTGTTTCCACTTGCCAGTTCTTCAAGTCTTGTGAAGAATAAATGCGGAGTGGACCACCAGCAAGGACCATAAACCATTGGTTATCCCAGCGGAAGACCTTAGGGTCACGGAAATCTTGGTTTTGAAGGGGATCCTGAGACCAGTCGGCAACTACCTTGTCATATTTTTGCCAAGTTCTACCCTCGTCCTCACTATAGGCGATTTCAATCCGTTGCCCATTACCATTTGAAGTGATAATAGCTACCAGGCCACCTTCCGGAGATTTGAAGAGGCCTGAGCTATTGGTACTATCAACCACGACAGAGCCTGAGAACATGTGACCTGTTGCATCTGGATAGAAGGCTATCGGCTCCTCATCCCAATGAAGCAAATCTCGACTAGTCGCATGGGCCCAGTGCATTGGACCCCATTTGGTATCATCGTAAAATTGATAGAAGAGATGGTAACGTCCCTTGTAGAAGACCAAGCCATTAGGGTCATTAGCCCAGCCATCCTTGACAGAATAATGATACTGATCACGATAAAGCTCGTTGTAATACACATCATCACTCTGTCTGCGGTGGATATTAACACGATAAGTCAAGGTCACAGGACGGCCAAGCGAATCAGTCATACTACTTTCAATAATAAAGTAATTGGCACCTACAGCCACTGGCAATTGTGACATATCTGTGTAGACATTTCCCTTGGCATCTTCTACCTTGATAACAGCATTTGGATTATGCTTAGTGATGTCAAAGCCTACTGTCTCAGCATTGTGTCCCACATATTGAATATGGAGTGGTTCTTCAGAGAAGAATTGGGCTTGTTTTTCAACAGATCCTGTCTTTGAGGTCACCACAAGATTGTCAATCAAAGGAAGACTGGCATCATCGAGATTGACATAGCGGGTATTTTTGAAAATGACATTTGCATTCCAATTAAGAAGTCCAAAGTAACCTTCTGGAAGGACTTGAGGTTGACCCTTGTCACTTTTTTGAAGAACAGCATCACCTGTACTTGCGACAAGCACATCATTGACATAGTAAGATAGCCACTGATTAGCCGCAACTACTCTAAGATTGTAGGTTTCATCGGCAGTTGGTGTTACATCTTTTTCGTCTACAAGTTGAATATCATGATTATTGACCCAACGCCAAAACTTAACCTTATGGTTACCAGAGTCTACGTTGACCCCGTACATATTTTTATCGCTACTATCATTGTTACCACGGAAAATGAGGGCAGCGGCACCACCAGCTTCCTTGAAGGTCACATCTGTTGAATAGATAAAATTCTTGCCCTCGGATTGAGAATAAAGGAAAGAGTCTCCCTTGTCTTTGGCTTCTGAATGAATACCATCAGCCTGCATTTCCCAGTGGCCATTTTGGTCTGCGGTCATCCCTTCTAGATTGGTAACCGCTTCATTATTAGGCAAATCGGTTTTTTCCGCTGTCACATGAACAGGACTGGTGCTATTCGTTACAACTGGAGATTGTTCTTGACTGGTCTGATTCAAATCGGCTTCTTGCGCTTGGTTAGTCACTTTCTCAGCCTCACTAGCCTGTGTTTGTACTTCTTTTGACTGGTCAGGGCTAGGCTGAGTGGGATTCTCTTGAGCTGTTTTAGCAGATTCGGAAACAAGGGACGGGCTAGGCTCTACCACTTGGGGGACTTCCTTGGTCGTGCTAGGAGCAAGCTCCGCTTGAGGGGTAACTTGATGGTCAGTTTGAGCTACCACTTCTTGAGATACTTGGCTCACAGTTGCCTGTTCCACTTGGTCCGCATAGACAGGACCAGCCAGGGCCAAACCTGCAAAACTTACCAAGGCACAGCCGTAGACCCAAGTCTTCCCACTTTTACGCATAAACCAATTTTTACAAACAGTATCATTCATGACTCTTCTCCTTCTTTAGAGTAACATTAAATGTTAACTCATTTTTCATGAAAATTCAAAGTCAATACATTCGCCTTTATTAATAAGCCTATCAAAGTTTCCGGAAATATCTCTAGGATTTAAATTAAAACGGTAAACGCTTACTTTTAATATCATTATAGCACTATAATCTGAAAATACCATCTTTTTCTGTAATATTTTTCATATAAATGAAAAAACTTCCGAATTTGCCATTCGAAAGTCTCATACTTATGCTTAATCTGAGCCTGTTAGCAGGCTATTTCCAATAATACCAATGGTTACAATAGCAATCCCAAAGAATCCCAAAAGGCTAGGTAGACTATCTCCGAGGAAGAGGCAACCACCCAAGAGGGTAAAGAGAACTTCACCAGCCTGAGTAGCCTCAACTACTGCCAGTTGCTTATGGTTATGCTTAACCAGATTAGTCGCCTCGAAGAAAAGCAAGGTTGCGACAACTCCAGAAAAGACAGCTACAATTAAAGATTGTAAAATCTGTCCCCCTGATGGAAGTCCAGAATCCGTTACAGCAAAAACTGATAAGATCACCCAAAAAGGCGTACTCATCAAGGTCATCCCAAACACGCGCTGCGTCGTTGAAAGCTGATCCTCTTTACAGTGGACCATCATCTTACGATTGCCCAAAGGATAGGCAAAAGCAGCCAGTAAAATCAAGAGACTGGCACGAACCACACCGCTACCAAGACCACTACCAAAGTAAGGAATCTGGATGAGAATAATACCTAAAAGGATAACCAATGTCATAAGCAGTTGCTTACCAGGTACCCTCTGACCAAAGAGAGGTGTCAAGAGCAGACCAGCTAGAATGGTAATCTGCCAAGTGGCTGCCACAAACCAGGACTCACCATAAATGGAGGCTAGAGACAGTGGCCCATAGAAAAGCCCAAAACCAACCGTACTCCAAATCAACCAAGTCAGGGGTGCTTTCTTAATGGCAGACAGAACACCTACCAGCTCACCCTTACGCCAGGCCAAAACAGCCAGCATAGGCAAGCTAAACAAATAGCGTAGACTAGCACTCCACATCCAGGACCCACCTGAAAGGTTCATACTACGGTTGAAAATAAAAGTAAAAGCAAAAAAGAGAGCACCAAGAATACCATACCAAATCGCCCTCGCAAATTGAGATTGTTTCATAATTGTAAACTCCTGTAGATTCTATTATACAGTAATTGAAGCAATAGAAAAAGGAGGTCATTATGATGACTTCCTTAGTTTCGTTTCAATTTTTACTTATGGACCAAGTAAACAATCTATATTTTATTCACCTTTTAGTTGCACTTGCGTATGGGCTAGCAGGTCGCCAAGATGCCTCTTATCTTTTCTAAACATCGTCATTGCCAGTAAGGAAACTGCGAGGAGAGTCGCCGAAATAGAGAGGATAATGGACAATACATCAAAATTACTATAGAAACCATGAAT
>ERZ506759.435-NODE-435-length-13102-cov-17.432_pt1 | contig 13102 bp, 4 predicted proteins | sample MGYA00513042_ERZ506759 | MGnify/ENA metagenome assembly ERZ506759
TGTAAGTGCATCAGAATCAGCAAGTACATCAGAATCAGCAAGTACTTCAGAATCAACAAGTGCATCAGAATCAGCAAGTGCATCAGAATCAGCAAGCGCCTCTGAGTCAGCAAGTGCGTCTGAGTCAGTAAGTGCGTCAGCCTCAGCGTCAGCCTCTGAGTCAGTAAGTGCCTCGGCTTCAGCAAGTACTTCAGCCTCAGCAAGTGCGTCAGCCTCAGCAAGTGCGTCAGCCTCAGCAAGTGCGTCTGAGTCAGTAGGTGCCTCGGCTTCAGCAAGTACTTCAGCCTCAGCAAGTGCGTCAGCCTCTGTAAGTGCATCAGCCTCAGCAAGTGCGTCTGAGTCAGTAAGTGCATCAGAATCAGCGTCAGCCTCTGAGTCAGTAAGTGCCTCGGCTTCAGCAAGTACTTCAGCCTCAGCAAGTGCGTCAGCCTCAGCAAGTGCGTCAGCCTCTGTAAGTGCATCTGAGTCAGCAAGTGCGTCAGCTTCAGCAAGTGCATCAGAATCAGCAAGTGCATCAGAATCAGCAAGTGCATCAGAATCAGCAAGTGCTTCAGAGTCAGCAAGCGCCTCAGCGTCAGCAAGTACATCAGAATCAGCAAGTACTTCAGCCTCAGCAAGTGCATCAGAATCAGCAAGTGCGTCAGCCTCTGTAAGTGCATCAGCCTCAGCAAGTACATCAGAATCAACAAGTGCATCAGAATCAGCAAGTGCTTCAGCCTCAGCAAGCGCCTCTGAGTCAGCAAGTGCGTCAGAGTCAGTAAGTGCGTCAGCCTCAGCAAGTACATCAGAATCAGCAAGTGCGTCAGCCTCAGCAAGTGCGTCAGCCTCAGCAAGTGCATCTGAGTCAGCAAGTGCATCTGAGTCAGCAAGTGCTTCAGCATCAGCAAGTGCGTCTGAGTCAGTAAGTGCCTCGGCATCAGCAAGTGCGTCTGAGTCAGTAAGTGCTTCAGAATCAGCGTCAGCATCTGAGTCAGTAAGTGCCTCGGCTTCAGCAAGTACTTCAGAATCAGCGTCAGCATCTGAGTCAGTAAGTGCATCGGCTTCAGCAAGTACTTCAGCAAGCGCCTCAGTCTCAGCAAGTGCGTCAGCCTCTGTAAGTGCATCAGAATCAGCAAGTGCATCAGCATCAGCAAGTGCGTCTGAGTCAGTAAGTGCTTCAGAATCAGCGTCAGCGTCTGAGTCAGTAAGTGCGTCAGCCTCAGCGTCAGCGTCTGAGTCAGTAAGTGCCTCGGCTTCAGCAAGTGCGTCAGCCTCAGTAAGTGCATCAGAATCAGCGTCAGCATCTGAGTCAGTAAGTGCCTCGGCATCAGCAAGTGAGTCTGAGTCAGTAAGTGCATCAGAATCAGCGTCTGCATCTGAGTCAGTAAGTGCGTCAGCCTCAGCGTCAGCGTCTGAGTCAGTAAGCGCCTCAGCGTCAGCAAGTGCATCAGCCTCAGTAAGTGCTTCAGAATCAGCGTCAGCATCTGAGTCAGTAAGTGCATCAGAATCAGCGTCAGCGTCTGAGTCAGTAAGTGCGTCAGCCTCAGCGTCAGCGTCTGAGTCAGTAAGTGCCTCGGCTTCAGCAAGTACTTCAGCCTCAGCAAGTGCGTCAGCCTCAGCAAGTGCGTCAGCCTCAGTAAGTGCATCAGCCTCAGCAAGTACATCAGAATCAGCAAGTGCATCTGAGTCAGCAAGTGCATCTGAGTCAGCAAGTGCGTCAGAATCAGCAAGTGCGTCAGAATCAGCAAGTGCGTCTGAGTCAGTAAGTGCCTCGGCATCAGCAAGTGAGTCTGAGTCAGTAAGTGCTTCAGAATCAGCGTCTGCATCTGAGTCAGTAAGTGCCTCGGCTTCAGCAAGTGCGTCAGAATCAGCAAGTGCGTCAGAATCAGCAAGTGCATCAGCCTCAGTAAGTGCTTCAGAATCAGCGTCAGCGTCTGAGTCAGTAAGTGCCTCGGCTTCAGCAAGTACTTCAGAATCAGCAAGTGCGTCAGCCTCAGCAAGTGCGTCAGCCTCTGTAAGTGCATCTGAGTCAGCAAGTGCGTCAGCTTCAGCAAGTGCTTCAGCATCAGCAAGTACTTCAGAATCAGCAAGTGCGTCAGCCTCTGTAAGTGCATCTGAGTCAGCAAGTGCGTCAGCTTCAGCAAGTGCTTCAGCATCAGCAAGTACTTCAGAATCAGCAAGTGCGTCAGCCTCTGTAAGTGCATCTGAGTCAGCAAGTGCGTCAGCTTCAGCAAGTACTTCAGCCTCAGCAAGTGCGTCTGAGTCAGTAAGTGCTTCAGAATCAGCGTCAGCATCTGAGTCAGCAAGTGCGTCAGCGTCAGCAAGTGCATCAGCCTCAGCAAGTGCGTCAGAGTCAGCAAGTACATCAGAATCAACAAGTGCGTCAGCCTCGGCTTCAGCAAGTACATCAGAATCAGCAAGCGCTTCTGAGTCAGCAAGTGCCTCAGCCTCAGTAAGTGCTTCAGAATCAGCGTCTGCATCTGAGTCAGTAAGTGCCTCGGCTTCAGCAAGTACATCAGAATCAGCAAGTGCGTCTGAGTCAGCAAGTACTTCAGAATCAACAAGTGCCTCAGCCTCAGCAAGTGCGTCAGCATCAGCAAGTACTTCAGAATCAACAAGTGCCTCAGCCTCAGCAAGTACATCAGAATCAACAAGTGCGTCTGAGTCAGCAAGCGCCTCAGCTTCAGCAAGTGCATCTGAGTCAGCAAGTGCTTCAGCATCAGCAAGTGCATCTGAGTCAGCAAGTGCGTCAGCCTCAGCAAGTACATCAGAATCAGCAAGTACTTCAGAATCAACAAGTGCGTCAGCCTCAGCAAGTACTTCAGAATCAACAAGTGCCTCAGCCTCAGCAAGTACTTCAGAATCAACAAGTGTCTCAGCCTCAGCAAGTACTTCAGAATCAGCAAGCGCCTCTGAGTCAGCAAGTGCATCGGCTTCAGCAAGTACATCAGAATCAGCGTCTGCATCTGAGTCAGTAAGTGCGTCAGCTTCAGCAAGTGCGTCAGCTTCAGCAAGTGCGTCAGCATCAGCAAGTGCGTCAGAATCAGCAAGTGCGTCAGAATCAGCAAGTGCTTCAGAATCAGCGTCTGCGTCTGAGTCAGTAAGTGCGTCAGCTTCAGCAAGTACATCAGAATCAACAAGTGCATCTGCTTCAGCAAGTACTTCAGAATCAGCAAGCGCCTCTGAGTCAGCAAGTGCCTCAGCCTCAGTAAGTGCTTCAGAATCAGCGTCTGCATCTGAGTCAGTAAGTGCCTCGGCTTCAGCAAGTACATCAGAATCAGCAAGTACATCAGAATCAGCAAGTGCATCAGCCTCAGTAAGTGCGTCAGAATCAGCGTCTGCATCTGAGTCAGTAAGTGCCTCGGCTTCAGCAAGTACATCAGAATCAGCAAGTACATCAGAATCAGCAAGTGCATCAGCCTCAGTAAGTGCGTCAGAATCAGCGTCTGCATCTGAGTCAGTAAGTGCCTCGGCTTCAGCAAGTACATCAGAATCAGCAAGTGCGTCAGCCTCAGTAAGTGCTTCAGAATCAGCAAGTACTTCAGAATCAACAAGTGCGTCAGCCTCAGCAAGTACTTCAGAATCAACAAGTGCCTCAGCCTCAGCAAGTACATCAGCCTCAGCAAGTACATCAGAGTCAGCAAGTGCCTCGGCTTCAGCAAGTACTTCAGCCTCAGCAAGTGCGTCAGCCTCAGCAAGTGCGTTTGAGTCAGTAAGCGCCTCAGCCTCTGTAAGTGCATCAGCGTCAGCAAGTGCATCTGAGTCAGCAAGCGCCTCAGCTTCAGCAAGTGCGTCAGCGTCAGCAAGTTCTTCAGAGTCAGCAAGCGCCTCTATTTCGGCTTCTAATTCTGTAATTTCAAGTAAAGGTCAGCCAGCCATTCTATCACTTGAAAGCCTGGATATTGAAAGCGTCATTGCCTCAGATTCTATCAGTACATCATCAAGCGTTTCAGAATCAGAGTCAGCATCATTGAGTGTCTCATTGAGTGAATCACAATCTGCCTCTGTAAGTGCTTCAATTTCTGCAAGTGAGTCTGTATCGTTGAGTGAAGTACAAAGTGCAAGTGTGTCTGTGTCAGAATCAGCAAGCACATCTGCGTCAGCGTCATCGAGCGCATCCGCTTCAGTATCTGAGTCAGCTTCTACATCAGCATTCTTGAGTGCCTCTGAAAGCACAAGTGCTTCAATAAGTATTTCAACATCATTGAGTACTTCAGCAAGTCTTTCAACCTCTGCCTCAACAAGTGCTTCAGTGTCTGCCTCATTGAGTGCCTCAGAATCAACTTCTGAAGTGAAAGATCCTAAGCACAAACGTGGTAGCCAAGCGCTTCCTAAGACTGGTGAGGAAAACTCATCATTGTCAATGGCATTTGGTGCTTTGGCAACTGCAACAGGCCTCGCCTTTCTTGCTAAACGTAAGAAAGATGAAGAAGAAAGTGTAGACTTCTAAGTCTTAGTAAGTTTAATCATTATCTTCTAGCGAGATAATCAAATATCCCCTATCGATTAGAGTGATTTCCTAATTGGTAGGGGATTTTTTTAGTCTGATATTCTAAAAATACAAATAGTTTTAATAAGTCTTAGGGTTACCATTATTATCGTATTTTTAGGAGGATGAAAGAAGTGATTAATCGATAGAAAGCGATCTCGAAATGAGATTTTTTGCTTAATTTTATGATAAAATTTAAGGGAGTGTTTTAATCAAAAATAAATGGAGTATATATGTTTTTTAGAAGGAATGAAGGTCAATATCGTGAAACCGATCGTGTGACACGCTTTAAATTGGTTAAGTCAGGGAAGCACTGGCTTCGTGCGGCGACGTCGAATTTTGGTCTTTTCAAGGTGCTTAGAGGAGGCGTGGATACACCGTCTGTTGCTGCCCATCAGGTAGAGGTGGATGCACCTGCTTTTTCAGGTCAGACACTGCTTAAGGGAGTGCTTGCAACGGGGGCCTTGTTAGGTGGTTCTGTTGTGACTCAAGTAGCTCATGCGGATGAAATGACTGATCAGCCGATTTTGGAAAGTGAAGCAGGAGCTAAGACTGATCTCTTGGCTACATCTGATTCCATTGTTCTTGGAAATATGGAGTCTGTGTCCAGTGTTCAAGAGAGTCAAGTAAATAGTCAAGAGTCATCAGAAACTGCGTCAAGTCAGACTTCGGAGGCTTCTTTGAGTGAGTCTCTATCACGCAGCCAATCAGTGTCTGCTTCTGAATTAGCTTCAAAATCGACATCCTTGTCATTGAGTGCCTCGCTTTCTGCTTCCTTGTCAGCTTCATTAGCTTCTAAGTCGGAATCAGTAAGTCAGACGGATTCTTCTTCACATAGTCTGTCAGAGAGCGCAGCTGAAAAATCATCAGAGCATAGTACAAGTACATCTGTTCAGTCAGTTAGCAAGAGTGATAGTAGTAGCGACACTAAAGTAGGGATGTCCCTTGTCATCTCAGAGTCAACCTTGTTAAACGCTTCCTTGACATCTGAAGTGCAAACGAATCGCCAATTATCTGATACGGCGACTGGGCTACTAGCTGCCTCGGTTGTGGCTGATGCTGAGCGTTTAGAACAAGAAAAGCGTCTCAAAGATTTAGCCTTAGACATTTATACCTATAAAGCTCAAGCTGTTGATTTGCCAAATACGGATGTTGCTATTCTCAAGGGAGATAAAGCCTTGGGTGCCATTCGTGTCAGTCTGGCTGATCGTGATAGCGATGTGTCTCCTACGATTAGTCAGGCTCGTCAGGCTAGAAATAGTCTTGCCAATGCGGTGCTTCGTGCGACATCTGGTCAGCGTGATCCTCGTAATGGTTCTCGCATTGATGCTAATAGCAACCTTCGTGCACCCCAGTATAATTTAGGTCCGGCTAACAATGCCTTGATTTCTGTTTATAACTCTGACTACATCAATCATGCTTATAATGTTGTTGAAACCATTCCTACACGAAATAGTATTAAAAGCATTGGCTACGCTTCTGGTAGTGATCGAGTGAATGGCATCAACATACCTCAGACTTCTGCATTGAAAAATAGTGCAGTCGCCTTTAATATTGTGGGGACTGTTGGGCAGACAGGGGTCGTAACGCCTGGGAAAATTTATAATGTTTCTTTTGTAGTGACTAATACGGCTAGGCAGTCAGTGACACGTACGCTTCGTATTCAGGTTTTGCCACAAAATGATGGCATTCGAAACCCGATTACGGCGGTGACAACGGGGGCTTATGTTAATGACACAAGTAATCTCGCTCAAGCCGAAAAAGATAAGGTTTGGGAGGCCTTTAAGACTGCTAACCCCAATATTGCCACTTCAAAGGACTTTAAATCTTATTCGGTTTCAGCATCTGGTGTGGTGACCATTACTTATAAAGATAACACCACAAATGATGTGACGGCTCCAGTGAAGCGACTTGCAGCACCAACGGTTGAAACGAGATTATTGGACAAGGCTTACACGCAGACACCTGTAACTGTGACAGGAGCTGAACCAGGTTCTACAGTCGTTCTATACAATAATGACGACGAAGTAGGAACAGCAGTGGCAGATGCTTCGGGTCAAGCGATTGTGACGCCGACAGTTAAGTTACAAACAGGTGGTGTAACAGCCAAAGCTCGCATCATGTATGATGATTATGCGGTATACTCAGATGCCAGCAATTCCGTGGCTGTAACGGATGGGACGCGTCCTGAAGTGACGGCTAAGTTGACTGTCGATGGTGTGGAACCTAAGTCTACGCCTCTCGAAGGTGGTGGGAAAAACTATACCATCTATGCTGGCGATGATGCTGTTTTGACTTTCACGGCTACAGATGACAGTGGCAAGCTTAAAGAAATGAAAGTTGTTGCAAGAGCCGACTTGGATGACAATGCCTTGAACGGAAATTTCTTTGGTAGTAGCCAGTATGGAACAGGTAATATTGAACCGATTACGGGAGATATCACAGCAACGAGTGACAATCCTGCAACCATCACAGCGACCATTCATTTGAAAGATGATCTTTACCATTCCTTCCGAAACACATGGCAACGTAATGTTGCTGCTATCGACAATGCATCAAATATGAACCGTCCAAATGGCTTGGGTGAGATTCGTATTACTCAGGGACGCTTAGCAGATCGTACGCCGGGTGTGGCACCGACAAGCACTATTCAGGTGACCAGCCTGACTGCCTTAACAGATGCAGATAAAAGCAAGATTATTGCGGCTGTGTCGGCCTTGAATCCAGAGGTTGCCAACCGTATTAAGTCTTATACGGTTAATAGCGATGGAACGGTAACGATTACTTATAAAGACAGTACGACGAATGTTGTGACGGTGAAATTGTCGGATAGTGATCACAGCCAGTCAGTGTCGCAAAGTGCCAGTCAGTCTAAGCAGGAGTCGATTTCTCAAAGTCGAAGTGAGTCCGTTAAGCAGTCTGCGTCGACCAGCCTTTCATTGAGCACGGTTGCTTCAAAAAGTGTTTCAAGTTCCTTGAGTTTATCAGCACAACAGAGTGTTTCAAGATCACAAAGCCAATCTGCTTCAACGAGTGCGTCATTGAGTGTCGTGAAGTCACAGAGTGTCTCAAGTTCCTTGAGTTTATCAGCACAACAGAGTGTTTCAAAATCACAAAGCCAATCTGCTTCAACGAGTGCGTCATTGAGTGTCGTGAAGTCACAAAGTATCTCAAGTTCCTTGAGTTTATCAGCTCAACAGAGTGTTTCAAAATCACAAAGTCAATCAGCCTCAGCGAGTGCTTCTTTGAGTGCCGTGAAATCGGAGAGGATTTCAAGTTCCTTGAGTGAGTCTTTGAAGACTAGTGTCTCACAAAGTCAGTCAGCCTCAACAAGTACATCTTTGAGTGCCGTGAAATCGGCGAGCGTTTCAAGTTCATTAAGTGAGTCCTTGAAGACTAGTGTCTCACAAAGTGAGTCAGCCTCAACAAGCACATCTTTGAGTGCAATGAAATCGGAGAGGATTTCAAGTTCCTTGAGTGAGTCCTTGAAGACTAGCGTCTCACAAAGTCAATCAGCTTCAACAAGCACATCTTTGAGTGCCGTGAAATCGGCGAGCATTTCAAGTTCCTTGAGTGAATCCTTGAAGACAAGCATTTCGCAAAGTGAATCTGCTTCAACGAGTGCTTCTTTGAGTGTTGAGAAATCAGCAAGTGTTTCAAGTTCCTTGAGTGAGTCCTTGAAGACAAGCGTCTCACAAAGTGAGTCAGCTTCAACAAGCACATCTTTGAGTGCCGTGAAATCGGAGAGCGTTTCAAGTTCTTTGAGTGAATCCTTGAAGACAAGCGTCTCACAAAGTCAATCAGCCTCAACCAGTACATCTTTGAGTGCCGTGAAATCGGAGAGTGTTTCAGGTTCTTTGAGTGAGTCTTTGAAGACAAGCGTCTCACAAAGTGAGTCAGCTTCAGAGAGTGCTTCAGTTTCCGAGTCACAATCAGTTTCTAATTCAGAATCAGCTTCAACAAGTGCATCAGTGAGCACATCACAGTTAGAGTCAAATTCAGTCTCAGCTTCAGAAAGTGCATCAACTTCAACATCTCAGTCTGAGTCGAACTCAACATCAGCCTCAGTAAGTGCGTCAACATCAACATCACAGTTGGAGTCAAATTCAGTCTCAGCTTCAGAAAGTGCGTCAACATCAACATCACAGTCTGAATCGAACTCAACATCAGCATCTGAAAGTGCCTCAACATCGATCTCTCAATCAATCTCAAATTACGAGTCAGCTTCAGAGAGTGAGTCAGTATCTGAATCGCAGTCAGTCTCAAACTCAGAGTCAGCCTCAGAGAGTGCCTCAATTTCAGCGTCACAATCAGAATCGAATTCAGTTTCTACTTCAGAAAGTGAATCAACGTCAACATCACAATCCGAGTCAAACTCAGTTTCGACTTCAGAAAGTGAATCAACGTCAACATCACAATCCGAGTCAAACTCAGTCTCAGTTTCAGAAAGTGCCTCAACGTCAACATCACAATCCGAGTCAAATTCAGTTTCAGCTTCAGAAAGTGCATCAGTAAGCACATCACAGCTGGAATCGAATTCAGTTTCGACTTCAGAGAGTGAGTCGACATCAGCATCACAATCCGAGTCAAACTCAGTTTCAGCTTCAGAAAGTGCATCAACGTCGACATCACAATCAGTATCCAATTCAGAGTCAGCCTCTGTAAGTGCGTCAGTATCAGAATCACAGTCAGTGTCAAACTCAGAGTCAGCCTCTGTAAGTGAGTCAGTATCTGAATCACAATCAGTATCAACTTCCGAGTCATCGTCAGAAAGTGCTTCAGTAAGCGAATCACAATCAGTTTCTAATTCCGAGTCTGCATCTGCAAGTGAGTCGATTTCAGAATCACAATCTGTCTCAACTTCCGAATCATCGTCAGAAAGTGAATCAACATCGATATCACAATCCGAGTCAAATTCGGTTTCTACCTCAGAGAGTGAGTCGACATCAATGTCACAATCATTGTCAAACTCCGAATCAAACTCAGTTTCAACTTCAGAAAGTGAATCAGAAAGCACATCACAGCTGGAATCGAATTCAGTTTCAACTTCAGAGAGTGAGTCAACGTCAGCTTCACAATCCGAATCAAACTCAGTTTCAACTTCAGAAAGTGAATCAACGTCAACGTCACAATCCGAATCAAACTCAGTTTCAACTTCAGAGAGTGAATCAACGTCAACATCACAATCCGAGTCAAACTCAGTTTCTACTTCAGAAAGTGAATCGACATCAGCGTCACAATCCGAGTCAAACTCAGTTTCTACTTCAGAAAGTGAATCAACGTCAGCGTCACAATCCGAGTCAAACTCAGTTTCAACTTCAGAAAGTGAGTCGACATCAACATCACAATCCGAGTCAAACTCAGTTTCTACTTCAGAAAGTGAATCAAATTCAGAATCACAGTCTGTTTCAAATTCAGAATCAGCTTCAACAAGTGAGTCATTTTCAGCCTCACAGTCTGTTTCAACTTCCGAGTCAGCCTATGTAAGTGCGTCTGTTTCAGTCTCACAATCAGTGTCTACTTCAGAATCAGCGTCAGAGAGTGCATCAGTTTCAGAATTACAGTCTGTATCTAATTCCGAATCAGTCTCAGAGAGTGCATCAGTTTCTGAATCACAATCAGTGTCTACTTCCGAATCAGCGTCATTAAGTGAATCCATTTCAGCATCACAGTCTGCTTCAACTTCAGAATCAGCGTCATTAAGTGCGTCAGTTTCAGAATCACAGTCTGTCTCAACTTCAGAATCAGCATCAGTAAGTGAATCAATTTCAGAATCACAATCAGTGTCTAATTCCGAATCCGCTTCATTAAGTGCGTCAGTTTCAGAATCACAGTCTGTTTCAAACTCCGAATCAGCGTCATTAAGTGAATCAACATCGGCATCACAGTCTGAATCAAACTCCGAATCCGCTTCAGAAAGTGCATCAGTTTCAGAATCACAGTCTGCTTCAAACTCCGAGTCATCTTCAGCAAGTGAGTCAGTGTCTGAGTCGCAGTCTGTATCTAATTCCGAATCAGCGTCAGAGAGTGCATCAGTTTCAGAATCACAATCAGTTTCAAATTCCGAGTCAGCATCAGAGAGTGCATCAGTTTCAGAATCACAGTCTGTCTCAAATTCCGAATCAGCATCAGAGAGTGCTTCAGTATCTGAGTCACAATCAGTTTCTAACTCCGAATCAGCGTCAGTCAGTGTGTCAATTTCAGCTTCGCAGTCAGTGTCTAATTCCGAGTCAGCTTCGGTAAGTGAGTCAGTCTCAGAATCACAGTCTGTTTCAAATTCCGAGTCAGCCTCAGTAAGTGCTTCTGTATCAGAATCACAATCAGTGTCTAACTCAGCATCAGCCTCAGTAAGTGCTTCTGTATCAGAATCACAATCTGCTTCAAACTCCGAGTCAGTGTCTGTAAGTGAATCAATTTCAGAATCACAATCTGTCTCAAATTCAGAATCAGCATCAGTAAGTGAATCAATCTCAGAATCACAGTCTGCTTCAAACTCAGAGTCAGCGTCAGTAAGTGAATCAATTTCAGCATCACAGTCTGAATCGAACTCAGTTTCAGCTTCAGAGAGTGAATCAACCTCAGCTTCACAATCCGAGTCAAACTCAGTTTCGACTTCAGAAAGTGAATCAACGTCAGCGTCACAATCAGAATCAAATTCAGTTTCGACTTCAGAAAGTGAATCAACATCAGCGTCACAATCAGAATCAAATTCAGTTTCGACTTCAGAAAGTGAATCAACATCAGCGTCACAATCCGAGTCAAACTCAATTTCGACTTCAGAGAGTGAATCAACATCGACATCACAATCCGAGTCAAACTCAGTTTCAACTTCAGAGAGTGAATCAACGTCAACATCACAATCCGAATCAAACTCAGTTTCAACTTCCGAGAGTGAGTCAACATCGACATCACAATCCGAGTCAAACTCAGTTTCAACTTCAGAGAGTGAGTCAACATCGTCATCACAATCCGAGTCAAACTCAGTTTCAACTTCAGAAAGTGCGTCAACATCAACATCACAATCCGAGTCAAATTCAGTTTCAGCTTCAGAGAGTGAATCAACGTCAGCTTCACAATCAGAATCAAACTCAGTTTCAGCCTCAGAGAGTGAATCAACGTCAGCTTCACAATCCGAATCAAACTCCGAATCAGCCTCAGAAAGTACTTCTGTATCAGCATCACAATCCGAATCGAATTCAGTTTCGACTTCAGAGAGTGAATCAACATCGACATCACAATCCGAGTCAAACTCAGTTTCAACTTCAGAAAGTGAGTCGACATCAGCATCACAATCCGAATCAAACTCAGTTTCTACCTCAGAGAGTGAATCAACGTCAGCTTCACAATCCGAATCAAACTCAGTTTCAGCTTCAGAAAGTGAATCAATGTCAGCGTCACAATCCGAATCGAATTCAGTTTCAGCGTCAGAAAGTGCATCAGTAAGCACATCACAGCTGGAATCAAATTCAGTTTCAACTTCCGAGAGTGAATCGACATCAGCATCACAATCCGAATCGAATTCAGTTTCTACCTCAGAGAGTGAATCAACGTCAGCGTCACAATCCGAATCGAATTCAGTTTCAGCGTCAGAAAGTGAATCAATTTCAGAATCACAGTCTGTTTCAAATTCAGAATCCGCTTCAGAGAGCGAGTCGACATCAACATCACAATCAGCCTCAACTTCAGAGTCAGCTTCAGAAAGTGCGTCAGTTTCAGAATCACAGTCTGCTTCAAACTCAGAGTCAGTGTCTGTAAGTGAATCCATTTCAGAATCACAATCTGTTTCAACTTCAGAATCAGCATCTGTAAGTGAGTCAAACTCCGAATCACAATCAGTATCAACTTCCGAGTCAGCGTCAGAAAGTGCGTCTGTTTCAGCTTCACAATCTGTCTCAACTTCCGAGTCAGCTTCAGAGAGTGCATCAGTGTCTGAATCACAATCTGTCTCAACTTCCGAATCCGCATCAGAAAGTGCATCAGTAAGCGAATCACAATCAGTGTCTAATTCCGAGTCAGCGTCAGTAAGTGCTTCTATATCAGAATCACAATCAGAGTCTAACTCAGAATCCGCATCAGAAAGTGCGTCAGTTTCAGAATCACAGTCAGCTTCAAACTCCGAGTCAGTGTCTGTAAGTGAATCAATTTCAGAATCACAATCTGTCTCAACTTCAGAATCAGCTTCAGAGAGTGCATCAGTAAGCGAATCACAATCAGTGTCTAACTCCGAATCAGCGTCAGGGAGTGCTTCTGTATCAGGATCACAGTCAGTTTCAAACTCAGAATCAGCTTCAGAGAGTGCATCAGTTTCAGAATCACAGTCTGTCTCAAACTCCGAGTCAGCTTCAGAAAGTACTTCAGTTTCAGAATCACAATCTGCTTCAACTTCTGAGTCAGCGTCAGTAAGTGCGTCAGTTTCAGAATCACAGTCTGTTTCTAATTCCGAGTCAGCCTCAGAGAGCGAGTCAACATCAGCTTCACAGTCAGAATCGAACTCAGCTTCAGCGTCATTAAGTGAATCCATTTCAGTTAGTGAGTCAGCATCATTGAGTGAATCGCAAAGTGCAAGTACATCAGTGTCCGCTTCAGAGTCAGCATCATTGAGTACATCAAGCTCATTGAGTGCTTCTGTATTTG
>ERZ506759.479-NODE-479-length-12075-cov-4.77438_pt1 | contig 12075 bp, 11 predicted proteins | sample MGYA00513042_ERZ506759 | MGnify/ENA metagenome assembly ERZ506759
GTATGCTTGCCCTCAAGACAAGTACCAAGGACCGGTGGCGTCAGGTATTGGACGAGGTCGACAGGATCAGTGAGAAGCACCTCTTCACCATTACACCTTCTGGAATCTCATCCAAACAGAACAAGCAAATGATGGACAAGAATCTGCGCCTTGTCATGCCAAAGAGTATCCGACGCACACACCCTGAAGATGTCCAGAGAAACACGATTCTTTTCGCCGACTTCATCACAGAGGTAAAAGATCTCCCGACGTTAAAGGATCTGGACCTCGATTAGCGAAGTAAGGGGTTACCAGGCGCTCTGTGCCCGACAACCCCTTACTCTTCTCACTCAGATGGCAAGCTCATCCTTGCTGAGCTTGCCGCTGAACGCTTGGTTCACAAGGGTGTAGACGGCTTGTGCGACGCCGATAACGCCGGTGAGGACGATGCCCCATCCGTAGCCGTGGAAACCGTTGGTGGCGGCGATGGCGATGACTCCGAGCAGGATGCTCACACCGAGAGATGTGAGTCCCACGTAGTCGGCGGGGATGTGCTTCTTGAACGCCTGTACGAGCGCGGGCGCGACGAGGGCGACGATGCCGGCGGCGAGGGTGGTCGCTGAGGAAATATCCATGAGTGTTCTCCTTGGGTCGGTTTGGGTATGGAAGCGGCGGCCTCCGGCATGATGCCGAAGGCCGTAGTCGGCTCAGCGGTTGCCTAGTAGCGCAGCTACTGTCCGGGGTAGATCAGGTTCGGGTTCCGTAATCCGTTGAGCTAGGCGATGCGCTGTCAACCGGAGGCGCCGAAGATGCCGCTCAAGGTCTCGCCGCTCTTGACGACGTGGATCCGCGTGCCGGCCGCGTTGGTGTTGACAGCGGTGCCGTTGCCTCGGTAGGTGACGGTCTGGCCGGGCCAGATGCGGTTGATGTCGCCGCTGGGCACGCTCCATGCGGTCACGGGCCACAATCCGGTTCTGGCGGCGATGCCGCTGATGGTGTCGCCGGAACGCGCCACCACGCTGTATCCATTACCCGTGCTCGGCTTGCTCGGCTGGGGTGCGGGCTGGGGCTGCGGCGTCGGAGCTGGTGCATTGGCGTTGCCGGGGTTGGCGTACTTGTTCCACTGGGCTGTGGTGCCACGGAAGTAGTTCAGATCCAACGGGCCCGCATAACCCGCAATGCGGCCGTTGCTCGTGTACTGGCGCATGGCCTCGCCGCAGAGCCCGTAGTTCCACGGTCGCGTCTGGTAGCCGGTGGCGTTGTTGTTGGCGTATTGCGCCACCCCACAACCCACAACGGCTGCGCACGTCGGACGGGATTTGATACAGGTATGCTGCGCTCGTGTAGACGAGCGGCCATACGCCGGTCCCCGCATGCACGCGGTTGACGGAGATGCGCACCCAGTTGAAATTGCCCCATGCGGCGTTCTGGTAGCCTTCCCAGTCGAGCACGAGGATCGCCCGGCCGATGTAGGGTCGTACGGTGTTGACGAAGTAATCGGCTTCCGCGGTGGCGTTGCCGCCGCCGGCGTAGTGGTAGAAGCCGAGACTCTTGCCCCGCTGCTGCGCGCAGCGCGCCTGACTGGTCATGTATCCGTTGGTGAAGCCGGTGCCCTGTGTGGCCTTGACGACGGAGAAGTCGTAGTCGGTGGTGCAGATGACGGTCGGCGGCTGCCAGCCGCTTACGTCGATGCCGCGTATGTCGGCCATCGCGCTGGGCGTAATGGTGAGCATGGCGAGCAGCAGCGCCACGATCGCGAGTAGTCGGTGTCTGATCTTGGACACGCCTTTGTCCTCTCTTATGAGGAAAGCCCCCAGTGCGATTGGCGTCGCATGGGGCTTTCCGGTTGGTTGACTGATTGGTCTGTTCTGTTGTTCTTCAGTTATGGATGGTGTGGCTGGTAGTCCCAGTCGTCGGCTGTGAGCCGGTACCGGTAGTCGTCGTTCAGCTGCTGGTAGCGGGCGTGGCCCGCGCCGTTGCCGCCGCGTTTCACGTAGGCCTTGCCGGCATCCAATTGGTGTTCGTGTTGCATGCGGCTCGTGGTGGGAAGGAACAGGCTTTGCCGGTAGATTTCCAGTTTGAGCCGGCGTATGGTCGCAGACTCGGCTATCGCCTGTTCCCGAACCAACAATTCAACAGCCGGTTGCTCCTACACAGTCAGATTTCCCGAATCAGCCTGCGCAAGCAGCACCGAAGAAGAAAAGGCCGGTAGCTTATATGCTTTCATTGCAATCATCGTTGTTACCGCTCTGTGTGTTGGCGGTTTCTTCGTGTACAAGAAGTTTATGCAGCCTGCCGAAGTCAGCATGAAACTGAGCGTTTCTCTAGACGATAACTGGACGGATAAATCAGCCCCTGTTCTTCTAAAGGTTAAGAACCGTGAGCGCAACGTAACAAAGTATAAAGCGGTACGCCCATCGAAGGGTAAGAAGAAAACTGGTACAGCTACAGTGCGCGTTCCACAGGGAAAATATGAGTTGAGCTATATTAGCCCAATCAATCCTGATGGTTCGATGTATAAGACTCCGAAAGAGGCAAACATATCCGCGGGAGCCGAGGAAGAGCAGTATGAGTCTGCGTAGAATCAAAAGTTTGAATACATTCCGTCTAACAAGGTGACGAATAAAGACGTACAAACTGTTATTGAAGCTTTTAAAGAAGCAAGAACCGAGGCTGGAATTACTAAAGGCGATACAAAACTTGCAGAGAGTACTGTCGCTGTTGCTAAAGATAATGATGCAATTGCAGATGTTGTAAAGAAGGTAGAGGCGAGTGGACATACCGCTACTACAGGCGTGATTAAGGTTATTAAATCGTTGGATGAGATGAAGCCATGTGCTGGTGAGCCAAATGATTCTAACATTAAGAATGAAGAACTCTCACCGTATCCACTTACAGTTTTCATCCCTGATAATCCGGTAGCAATCAAACTCGCTGGGAACGAAGAGTCCGAGCCTGACAATGCTTATGCATGGATGTTCGATTTAGATAATACATTCGGTATGGAGGATAAATACGATAATAAGCGAGTCGTGTTAAGCACACAGAATTTCGTTGTTACTCATGAAAATTCGGTGATGCATCCGTCTATACCGAGATTGTATAGAGGTCTTCAACCAATCATGGGGTACAAGACAGATTTGGAAATTGTGTACTATCAAGCTCAGCCAGAAGAGAATACGACTAAGATACCTTCTATTCCTCTCCCGTCTGGCAAGTTCACATCGATTCTCGAACCTTACGCAAATGACAATCCAGCGACTTTTACTTCCGACGGTACAACTGTTAGCTATTTTGGACCTCAGTCAGGTGATGAATATTCCGCGACTGAGGACCTCGAACGTTCCACTCCCCTTCGTCATGTATACGATCTTGAATCGCATTTTGATACTGGAAAAAAGTTGTTGTTCTATTATCCGGCAACGAATCAATACATGTTTAGTAGTGGAGATTTAGGACTTTTCAAACTGACAAAATAACAACGAATAAACAGACCATAGAGTGCGACTTCTTCAGTGCAAGAGACCACGCTCTTGCACTATAGACATTATTAACCAATAAAGAATGAAGGAAAAACGGCTATTATGTTTTGCACAAAGTGCGGCGCACAGCTTGTGCCGAACGCAAAGTTCTGCACGAAATGTGGTCAAGCGGTTCAACCCCTCCAGCCTCAGCCAACCCCTACCCCAGCTCCAGTAAGTTTTCCTCCTGCTCAGCCAGCGCCTTCTCGGCCAACTCAGCCTGGCCAAAATCAATCAAATAGGAAAATAATCTATAGGGTTATCACTGTTCTCGCAGTCATTGCTGTAGCGGTCGGCGGCTTCTTCGCGTACAAAACTTTCTTCGCGAAACATAGAGGAAACACTCAAACGGCGCAAACGGGCGGAACTGAGTTCTCGGTAGAGCTCGATAAGAAGTGGACCGCGAAGTCAACGCCTGCTTTGCTGCACATCGTGAGCACAGATATGGATAGCGACGTCGATATGTACCGTGCGGTGCGACCGACGGACGGTAAGAATGCGAAGGGCTCAGCGACCGTCGGGCTGAGCGCGGGCGAATACGATGTCGAGTACATCAGCCCGGTTAACGCGGACGGTTCCATCTACGAAACTCCTGAAGATCTCTCGCTTTCGATCGATAAAAACGGAGCTGTGAAGGGCAATAAAACCGCGTCCGACTTTAAGATTGTGTCTGCACGAGACGTGGATACAAGCGATATCGAGGATATCGTTTCCGAGCTGAAAGCGGCCGCGAAAGATAAGAAGTCCGGCGTAACGAAGAACGATATTCAGATTGCTCAGAAAGCCGCTGACGGCTTAGGCGGCGCAGACGATGCAGGCAGCTCGAGCGAGGCTAGCAATGCGAAACTGAGCGAAACAGAGAAGTCCATCGAGAGCAGAGGCGATACGGCGTTTACGGGTATCGTGCGCATCGTTAACTCGGCGGACGAGCTCGCTAAGTATATCGGTGCCGCGCCGGGCAACGCGAACGTATTGACCAGTCCGTACGCGATTCTGCTGCTCGATAAACCGACCGGATACGAGCACGAGACCGCTAAGGGCGATGGCGTGCTCATGAAAGAGGCCGCCAGCTACATCGTTCTGGCTAGCTCCGGCAGCGATCCGGTTTTGTACAAATCCGTTAACTTTTGGACCAAGTACGAGGATATGCGCGTGGTTTTGAGCGGCGCTAAGACCGCGCTCAGCTATTCGGCAAACGGTAACTTCTATCCGTACAATCCGCTCGCCACGTCCGCGCTGAACCTCGAATATTCGGCGAAAGTTGGCGGCGGGAAGCCAAACTCCGTGAGTTTGCCATCTGGCTCGTTCACTGAGATTGTTGATCAAGATCCGAAGTATACGTACAGTCCGTCGTCCTTCACTTTAGACAGCAACACCTTGGCTTTGAAGCACGGCTACGACGGCACCACCGATACATACAGTATTACTGCTGATGAAGCCGGTTCGACTGCCGCGCGCCGTACCTACACTTTGAATAGCAGTAAAGCGGGCGACCGTATTAATCATATGGTGTACTACCCGAAGACGGGAGACATTTTGATTGGTACGACGCGTTACTCGGTGTTTCGCAAGGGGTAAGCGGGTACCGAGCATGAGAGAGCGTAAGAGAGCGTAAACCTGAGGCTTGCGCTCTCTTCGTTTTGCGCCTATTTGAGTCCATTAACTGGCGTGGGAAACGAGCCGTAAAGTGAATCATTGTCTACGCCATCCTTTGCTGACTTCACAGTGTTGTAGCGAGAGATTCATTGCCGCAACGCCCCGCGTATCTCCTCCCCCTACACTACCCCACCAAAATCCGCGCCTATAATCTCAACTTATAACGACACCTCAACTAACTTAATGCCTTATTTCGTTTTTCCTTTGCTAGGCTGAAACGCAGGATATTCTCTGAGCAAAACGAGATAAAGATTAAGCATTGAGGAGTTACGATGACCACTCTTACATCAGTATCCGGCTTCCCTCGCGTAGGCTGTAACCGCGAGCTGAAGAAGATTATTGAAGCATACTGGAAGGGCGCCGTCTCGCTTGACGAGGTGCGTGCAACCGCTAAGGAATTGCGTGCGAAGCATTGGCAGTTGCAAAAGAATGCAGGCATTGATCTTATTCCGAGCAATGATTTTAGCTACTACGATCAGGTTCTCGACACTGCTATTTTGTTGGGTGCCGTTCCTGAGCGTTACCGTAATCTCAATTTTGAGAATGCTGAAGATACTCTTTTTGCTATTGGTCGCGGCTACCAGGGTGAAAAAGGCGATGTTACTGCTCTGCCTATGAAGAAGTGGTTCACCACAAACTACCATTATATTGTTCCAGAAATTGAAGATTCTTCTACTCTCAAACTGAGCGGTACGAAGCCTTTCGATGAGTTTGAAGAAGCAAAGAACTTAGGTATTCTTACCAAGCCAGTGCTTATTGGACCATACACCTTCCTCAAGTTGGCTCGTACACCTGAAGCACAAGAGATTGAAATTACCGATGAGCTGGTGGGTGCTGTTGCATCGATTTACGCGCAGATTGTGGAGCGCTTTGCTCAGTTGGGTGCGCAGTGGGTTCAGTTCGATGAGCCATACTTGGTCTTGGATAAGGAAGGCGGCGATATCACAGCTTTCGAGAAACTATATGAACCAATTTTGACCGCTCGTTCTGGCTCTGTGAAGCTGCTCCTCAACACATACTTCGGCAATATTGGCGATGCTTATGAAACTGTGAATTCTCTTGGTTTCGATGGCGTAGCTTTGGATTTGATTGAAGGACGCGATGCCAATCTTGCTGCTGTAGAAAAGTTTGGCGTGAACGAGGCAACGACTCTGTTTGCAGGTGTGGTTAATGGTCGTAATATTTGGCGCAATAATTACGCCACAAGTTTGGGACTTATTGACGCTTTGCGCACACGCACACCGCGCATCGCTGTGTCTACTGCCAGCTCGCTCTTGCACGTGCCTTTCAGCACTGCAGGTGAAGAAGCTTTAGGTGATGATGTGCTCAAGCATTTTGCTTTTGCTTCTGAAAAGTTAGGTGAAGTGCGCGATTTGGCTGATTTAGCTGATTCAACTGAAGATGCCAAGAAGAGCTCTGAGGCTTTGCAGAAGAATCAGGCTTTGTTCGATGGCTCCCGCGTTTCGGCTGATGCGGCTGTTCAAGCACGCCTGGAAGCTTTAACCGCTGCTGATTTTACTCGCCAGCCTGCGCGTGCTGAGCGTCAGGCTTTGCAGCGTGAAGCATTGAATCTACCTCTTTTGCCAACCACGACTATTGGTTCTTTCCCTCAGACTAAGGAAGTGCGTGCCGAGCGTGCGAAGCTTCGCAAGGGCGATTTAAGCCGCGAAGAATACAATGCTTTCATTAAGCGCAATATTGATGAGGTTATTAAGCAGCAAGAAAATATTGGCTTGGATGTGCTTGTTCACGGTGAATTTGAGCGTAACGACATGGTGGAGTATTTCGGACAAAATCTTAACGGATTCTTGTTCACAAAGAACGCTTGGGTACAGTCGTATGGAACTCGCTGTGTGAAGCCTCCTATTGTGTGGGGTGATGTGTCGCGTGCGAACCCGATTACCGTGGAGTGGAGCGCTTATGCACAAAGCCGCACCGACCGCGTGATGAAGGGCATGCTTACCGGCCCTGTAACGATTTTGAATTGGTCGTGGCCGCGCGAGGACATTACGCACGAACGCCAGACTCAGCAGTTGGCTCTGGCGATTCGCGATGAAGTGCTTGACCTTGAGGCTGCTGGTATTAAGGTTATTCAGATTGATGAAGCTGCTTTGCGAGAGAAGCTTCCACTGCGTCGTAGCGACTGGCATTCTGAGTACTTGGATTGGGCTATTCCAGCATTCCGTCTGGTTCATTCTGCAGTGCAGCCAAGCACTCAGATTCACACTCACATGTGCTACTCGGAGTTTAACGATATTATTCGCGATATCGACGCTATGGATGCCGACGTTATTTCCTTTGAAGCCAGCCGTGGGGATTTAGTAGTTCTTGATGCTATTGAAGAAGCCAACTTCGAAACCGAAGCAGGCCCTGGTGTTTACGATATTCACTCCCCTCGTATTCCATCTCAGGCAGAGATTGAGGAACGCATTGGCGAAATCCTCGACAAGATGGATGTATCTAAGGTGTGGATTAATCCTGACTGCGGTTTGAAGACCCGCGGTAACACAGAAACCTGGCCAAGTCTTGAGAATCTTGTTAAGGCTGCTCAGGCTGTGCGTTCACGTGTAAGTAAGTAATATCAGGGTGAATTATGCATAAGCCGCAATTTTCTCTGGAGGTGTTCCCACCGCGTCGTAATGGTCCGGTGGGTAGCATCTACGACACTTTAGATGGACTGCAGGGCATTAATCCTGATTTTATTTCTGTGACGTATGGAACAGGAAAAACTGCCGACCGCACAGCTACCGCGCGTATCTGTCATACAGTGCGTCAGGAATATAATATTCCGGTAGTAGCACACCTAACTGCACAGTATCTCGATAAACAGCAAGCTGACGAAGCTTTAGACATGTTCAAGCAAGCAGGTGTCAGCGCTGTTCTCGCTTTACGTGGTGACGCGGTAGAAGGGCGCGAACCTACCGGTGTATTTAAGTATGCAAGCGATCTTGTGCGTTATATTCGTGAGCAATGCCCAGATATGAAAATTTTTGGCGCATGCTATCCAGAAGTCCATCCAAACTCTGCTGGTGTAGTCGATGAACTACGCCATTTGAAAACCAAGGTGGATGCTGGTACATCAAACCTGATTACGCAGTTATTCTTCGATAACGATGATTTCTTCCGTTTCGTAGAACAGGCACGCATTGCAGGAATCGATGTGCCGATTGAAGCGGGAATTATGCCCGTGACTAACGCTGCACAAGTGCGGCGCATGGTAACTATGTGTGGAGCGCGCATTCCAAAAGAACTGTCTGCCATGCTGGAACGTTGGGGCGATGATCCAGATGCTATACGCCAAGCAGGTGTTTTATACGCTTCCCAGCAAATCGCGGATTTAGTTTCGCGAGGCGTTGATGGCGTGCATTTGTACACCATGAATCATCCGTGCACAACGCGGCGAATTTGGGCGAATGTCTCTGCATTGTTCAAAGAAGTGTAGAACTGGTTGCGATGGTGGTGAGGTTCGTAAGAGCTTCACCACTTTTTTATTCACATCCCCCTCTGCTAAACTTAAAGCAAACTTCAACTACTCTTATGCCCCCTGGAAAGAAAGCGCTACCCCATGTTCCTTAAAATCGGCGAAGTCTCCGAACGCTTTAACTTGCCCACTTCCACTTTGCGCTATTACGACAAAGCAGGGTTCTTCCCTAATATGAAGCGATCGGGCGGTCAGCGTTTGTTCGGCGAGCACGAAATCGACACCGTGCACGTTATTGAATGCCTCAAAAAGTCGGGCATGTCTATTGAAGATATTCGTCAGTTTATTGCATGGGCTGAGGAGGGTGATAGCACACTGGGAGAACGGTACAAGCTTATCCTCGAACGCTGTGAGGCACTCGAAAAAGAGTTCGAACAGTTACGCAAAGTAGAGGCTATGCTCACCTACAAAAAGTGGTACTACACCACCGCCATGGAACTAGGCAGCGAGGAAGCTGTACAGTCTATCGAACCCCAAGACATGCCAGAGAACATTCGAAAAGCACACGAACTAGCCTTTTCGTAACATGACACGCCGAACACAACCCAATAGTTTGACATAAAGCCAACTTTAAGTTTTAAGCTAAATTACACAGACACCATCAAAGGAGAAACAATGCCTCAGGTATTTGCTTATGCGTGCGACGATAAGACCTCGGTTTTCCATCGCACCACCATTGAAATCCGCGAACCAGCGGACAACGAAATCTACTTCGACATTCAGTACGCCGGCATTTGCCACAGCGATATTCACACCGCCCGCGGCGAATGGGGTCCAGTGCACTATCCTCTGGTTCCTGGTCACGAGCTCGTGGGCGTTGTCAAGAAAGTTGGCGACAAGGTTACTAAGTTTAAGGTTGGCGACAAGGTAGGCGTTGGTTGCATGTTCGCTTCTTGTAAGGAGTGCGAGTACTGCAAGGCTGGCGAAGAACAGTTCTGCAGCAACCCTCACGCCTACTTTACCTACGGCACCGATCAGAACGGTAACCCTACGACCGGCGGTTACGCACAGGGCTTTACCGTGCGCGAAGACTTCGCGTGCCGTATTCCTGATGCTATTCCATTCGAAACCTCTGCTCCTCTTTTGTGCGCAGGCATTACCACCTACTCCCCTCTTAAGCGTTGGCAAGCAGGCCCTGGCAAGAAGGTAGCTGTGCTCGGTATGGGCGGTTTGGGACATATGGGCGTGCAGATTGCTGCCGCGATGGGCGCAGAAGTCCACGTTATTTCTCACAGCCGTTCGAAAGAAGATGACGGTAAGCGCTTGGGTGCGTCGTATTACCACGCTACGAGCGAGCCAGGTACGCTCGAAGCTTTGCGCGATACCTTCGATATTATTTTGTGTACGGTGAGCGCCAGCGATTTGGACTACACCGCATACCTCAACATGTTGAAGCCATATGGCGTTTTCGTCGATGTTGGTTTGCCAGAAGAGCCCGCTTCGATTAATTTGAGCGCTTTGGTTCACGGCAACCGCGTTATGGCAGGCAGCATGATTGGCGGCATCGACGAGACTCAGGAGATGCTCGACTTCTGTGCTGAGCACGGTATTCATCCGGTTATTGAGATGATTGGCGGCGAGGATATTACCGAGGCATACAATAAAGTAACAGCTTCTCAGGTGCGTTATCGCTACGTTATTGATACTGCAACTTTTAACGACTAAAGTAATGGCGAGGATTTTTATCCTCGCCATTTTCTTATTCAGCTTGATTTTTGACTGCTACAGCAACAGAAAGCGCTGGATTATGCACTGGAATCATCATAGATTGAACAGCGTGATACAAATCTGCTTTACCTGGCCATACAGTATCCAAAACCTTGTTCTCACGGTCGAGCTGATGGAACCACGAGCCGTTGTCGCGGTCAATCAAATACTTATCTGTATACTCGATAACTGTGGAGTACCAGGTCTTGTACTCGTCTTTGCCGGTAACGCGGGCGAGCACAGCCGAGGTGTTAATCGCTTCAGCCAGCGTCCAGTGCATACGATCGTGAACAACCGGCTTGCCCTCCCAGTCCGTGGTATACACAATGCCTTCTGCACCATCAGCATTCCATGCATCAGCCATAGCACGGGTGAAAAGCTGTTCAGCAGCTTCAATCAGCTTCTGCTTCTCCTGCTCATTCAAACTAGCGCTCAAAGCATACTGCGTAATCAATCGTGCCCATTCAATGCCATGACCAGGAGTAGCGCCGTATGGCTTAAACTGATCGTCTGGACGGTCGCTGTTATACTCCAAATCAGCCACCCACTGCTCGGTAAAGTGCTCTGGAATGCGCCATTCGTTAGCTTCAGCCCATTCAATAACGTGAGAAATAATGGAACCTGCACGCTTACGCCAGCTCTCATCTCCCGTCACATCGCTGACGGCGAGGAATGCTTCTACAGAATGCATGTTTGCATTCAAACCGCGGTAAGAGTCTAACTGAGTGAAAGCTGTATTCCAAGTATCTACAGATAATCCTGCTCCATCATCCCAGAAACGCTCTAAAAAGACGTTCTGAGCCTTCTCCAACAGTTCCTTTGCCCCTGGACGTCCGAGCGCAAGTGCTGAGGATGCTGCTAACAGAACGAAAGCATGCGCGTAGCATTGCTTATCTGCAGCAGGTTCTCCCTGTGCCGACACAGCAGGATACCAGCCATCATTGTCGTCATCATGAAGCTGACCAAGCAGACCTTTCAAACCTGCATCTACTAACTTTTCAGCGCCTTCAAAACCAGTGAAAGCAGCCAAAGCGTAGACGTGAGTCATGCGGCATGTAATCCATGTTGCACGGTCTCGTCCCACCCATGGAGTGCCATCATCACCTAACCAATAGGAAGAGCCTTCCTCAGATGGAAAACGTGTACCAAAGTTAAAGAGCGCGTCGCGTTGCTCTGCTAAGAATTGAGCATTTTCTGCTGTTCCATATGTATAGATTGTCTCAGTCATTCACAAGCCTCCGTTAGCTATCGTGTTGTGTTATTCATTCACCTGCACAAGCTTTGCTAGCACAGATTAAGCACATTCTTCGTAAATCCCCTTAGATCTACCTGACGATTTTTATTTAATCACAGATTTACTTAACCGTTTAAGTGATTGTAAGTACTAAGTTAAACCCAAACGCACGATTATGCAAGTAACATGTTCATTGGGTATATTTTGCACATAATCACCCGATAGCTAATACAATGCCTACAATGTTCCTTGCGACTGACAGCGCAGAGCGTTTATAACGTTCAAAACTGTTTCTACGCCCTCTCAAGCGCATGAACTCGATACGCACATGAATACACAAAACACATTCACACCGAAACGACGTCTTAACACATGGCTGCCAGAGGAATCAACTAGAACCTACTAGACAACATCTTCCCCCTAAACCCTGCTAAAAACCGAAGACCGTTTTAGCAGAACTTGGCTCGAATTCATGTTCGCCTGTGATTGAGCTTTAT
>ERZ506759.480-NODE-480-length-12047-cov-16.1501_pt1 | contig 12047 bp, 1 predicted proteins | sample MGYA00513042_ERZ506759 | MGnify/ENA metagenome assembly ERZ506759
ACGGACTGACTCGTTGAAACCGATGAGCTCAAGGAGGTACTCAAAGAATTCGATACGGACTGGCTCGTTGAAACCGAAGTACTCAAGGAGCTACTTAACGAGTTTGACACGAACTGACTAGCTGATACCGATGCACTCAACGATGAACTCAAGGAATTCGAAGCAGACTGACTAGCTGATACCGATGCGCTCAAAGACTGGGACAAGCTTTGTGACTTCGATGTACTCAAGGACGCACTCGTTGAGGCAGATTCACTGCGAGAAACACTGGTCTTGACTGAATCGCTCAAGGATTGAGACAAGCTTTGTGACTTCTCGGTACTCAAAGACGCACTCGTGGAGGCGGACTCACTGCGAGAAACACTCGTCTTGACTGACTCACTCAAAGACTGGGATAAGCTTTGTGACTTCTCGGTACTCAAAGACGCACTCGTGGAGGCGGACTCACTGCGAGAAACACTCGTCTTGACTGACTCACTCAAAGACTGGGATAAGCTTTGTGACTTCTCGGTACTCAAGGACGCACTCGTGGAGGCAGATTCACTGCGAGAAACACTGGTCTTAACTGACTCACTCAAAGACTGGGATAAGCTTTGTGACTTCTCGGTACTCAAAGACTCACTCGCTGACGCAGATTCACTGCGAGAAACACTGGTCTTAACTGAGTCGCTCAAGGATTGAGACAAGCTTTGTGACTTCTCGGTACTCAAAGACGCACTCGTTGACGCAGACTCACTGCGAGAGACACTGGTCTTGACTGAGTCGCTCAAGGATTGTGATAAGCTTTGTGACTTCTCGGTACTCAAAGACGCACTCGTTGACGCAGACTCACTGCGAGAGACACTGGTCTTGACTGAGTCGCTCAAGGATTGTGATAAGCTTTGTGACTTCACCTCACTCAACGACGCACTCGTTGAGGCGGATTCACTGCGAGAAACACTGGTCTTAACTGATTCGCTCAAGGATTGAGACAAGCTTTGTGATTTAACGGTACTTAAGGACGCACTTGTGGAAGCGGACTGGCTGGTTCGTACCGATGTGCTCAATAACTGTGATAAACTACGAGACTTCTCGGTACTCAAGGACGCACTCGTTGACGCAGACTCACTGCGAGAGACACTGGTCTTGACTGATTCGCTCAAGGATTGAGACAAGCTTTGTGACTTAACGGTACTCAAAGACGCACTCGCTGAGGCGGACTCACTGCGAGAAACACTCGTCTTGACTGATTCGCTCAAGGACTGGGACAAACTTTGTGACTTCTCGGTACTCAAGGACGCACTCGCTGAGGCGGACTCACTGCGAGAGACACTCGTCTTGACTGACTCGCTCAAGGATTGAGACAGACTCTGTGATTTAACGGTACTCAAGGACGCACTTGTGGAAACGGACTGGCTGGTTCGTACCGATGTGCTCAAAGATTGTGATAAACTACGAGACTTGACTGTACTCAAGGAAGCACTTGTAGAAGCGGACTGGCTGGTTCGTACCGATGTGCTCAAAGATTGTGATAAACTGCGAGACTTGACCGTGCTCAAAGAGGCACTCACTGAGAGAGATTGTTTTAGTGAATTTGAAACATTCCTTGACACTACTGTACTCACGGACGTACTTGTAGATGCTGACTGTTTCACAGATTCACTCGTACTATTAGAAAGAGACTTGCTATAGTCACTATTAGACAAGGGTACCGTCACGGTATTTGTCGTATCATCCTTATAAGTAATTGTCACCGTGCCATCATTATTGACTGTATAAGACTTAATACGATTAGCTGCTTCTGGATTCAAGGCCGACACAGCCGCAATAACCTTACTCTTATCTGCCTCTGTCAGAGCAGTCAGGCTTGTCACCTGAATGGTCGTCGTTGGCGCAACACCTGGCGTACGATCTGCAAGACGTCCTTGCGTCATCCGAATTTCACCCAAACCATTTGGACGGTTCATATTCGACGCATTGTCAATAGCAGCAACATTGCGCTGCCATGTGTTACGGGCAGAATAGGTCAAATCATCCTTCAAATGAATAGTTGTCGTAATGGTTGCCGGATTGGCACTTGTTGCCGTAATATCACCTGTAATTGGCGCTATATTTCCCGTACCGTATTGGGTACCACCAAGGAAATTACCGTTCAAAGCATTGTCATCCAAATTAGCTCTGGCAACAATCTTCATTTCTTTGAGCTTGCCACTATCATCAGTAGCGGTAAAGGTCAAAACTGCGTCATCACCCGCATAGATAATGTAGTTTTTTCCACCACCTTCAAGGGGAGTAGACTTGGGTTCGACACCATTGACAGTCAACTTGGCAGCCACTTCAGGTCGTGTGCTATCTGTGACTGCAACCGAGTTACTAGCATCTGAATAAACAGGGTAATTACCATACATGATGCGAGCTTTAGCCGTTACACCACCAGTTTGTAACTTAACCGTTGGCGTCACAATCGCTTGGCCAGAAGCATTTGCCACTGCTGTTCCGACCTCATCATCATTATTGTATAAAACAACGGTTGACCCTGGTTCAGCTCCTGTTATCGTTACAGCTGTCTGTGTATAGGCTTTATCCAACAGCCTTGTCGCCACCGTTGGGGCAGACAGGCGTTTGATAGGAGCAGTCACATCGTTAGAGGTATTATCCTTATAGGTAATAGACACTACACCTGTCGCTGAGACGGAATAAGACTTAAAGTCCTTAGAGGTCGCAATATTTGGATTTGTCGCCTTAAAGGTTTCCCAAACCTTATCTTTTTCAGCCTGAGCGAGATTGCTCGTGTCATTGACAAAAGTACCCGTTGTCACTGCCTTAATCGGGTTGCGAATCCCATCATTTTGAGGTAACACCTGGATGCTAAGCGTTTGTTTCACTGATCTGTTGACACTATTGGTCACAACAAAAGATAACTTATAAATTCTTCCTGGCGGCACTACTTCAGTAGCCCCAACTGTTCCCATAACATTAAAAGCAACGGAACTATTTCTCAAAGCAGTTGTTTGGGGAATATTGATACCATTGACACGATCACTATATGAGGTGTAACCAATACTACGAATACTGTATTGTGTTGGTTTTGATTCAACAACTTGATAGGCCTGATTGATGTAGTCAGAGTTATAAGCAGAAATCAAGCCATTGTTAGGACCTAAGTTATAATAAGGATTACGCAAGCTATTATCGGTACCAATGATAGCACCATTTCGAGGGTCACGCTGACCAGATGTCGCACGCAGCACCGCATTAGCAAGACTATTTCTAGCCTGTCTTGCTTGTGTAAGTGTAGGGGCCATGTCAACGCCACTATCAGCCAGACTGACACGAATAGCATCCAAGGCTTGATTTCCCTTCAGAATAGCCGCATCCGTATTTGGCAAATCAAGTGCTTGAGCTTTATAAGTATAAATCTCTAAGGCCAAATCTTTGAGACGCTTTTCTTGATCTGAACGCTCAGTATTAGACACAAGCGAAACAGCCAACAGACCGTTTGCAGTGTCAGATAATTGACGATTAACAAGAGCTTCGGATGCCAAAGAAGCATGTAACATTGCCGAATCCGAGCTGACAAGATTCACACCCTCTTGAGAAACACTATCACTCTTGCTAAATGATTGATTAGATATGCTGTCATAACGCTCTGAAGAGCCTGTAAGCCCACTCTCAGACAAACTATGAGAAGCCGACTGACTCGCTGATTCCAATTGAGAAGCTAGAGAAGCTGACAAGGAAGTCGAAATCGAAGCACTTAGTGACAGAGAGGCAGATTTTGAAGCCTGTTCAGAAGCTGAAATAGATTGACTGCTTGACAAGGACTCATTTAAAGAAGTCTCGGAAGTCTGACTTGACGCAGCTTCAGATGACTCTTGACTATTTACCTGACTCTCTTGGACACCAGACACAGAACCAATATTGCCAATAACAGCTGAATCTGATGCAACTAAAAGATCAGCCTTAGCTCCAGCTTGGCTTTCCAAAACTGGCCCATCTGTCACTTCTTCTGCATGAGTCACGTGATTCACAACAGCCCCACCTAACAAGGCTCCCGTAGCAAGCACTCCCTTAAGGAGCGACTGTCCTGAGAAAGCAGATGAATCCACTTCCACCTGCTGGGTACTGATCGAAGGTAAATCCACTCCTCCTTTTAGCACTTTAAAAAGACCAAAGTTTGAAGTCGCTGCACGAAGCCAGTGCTTCCCTGACTTCACCAGTTTAAAACGTGTCACACGATCCGTTTCACGATATTGACCTTCATTCCTTCTAAAAAACATACTTACTCCATTAATTTTTTGATTAAAATACTCCTTCTAATTTTATCATAAAATTGAGCAAAAAATCTCATTTCAAACTTGCTTTCCCTGAACTTATACATTCCCAAATCTATTCAAATGCACCCCAACAAATAAGAAATCTGGATATATTAAAACTATTAGTCTTTTTAGATAAGCAAAAATCCCCCACCATTGAGAAAAGCTCAAATGATGAGGGATATTATAAATCTTAATGAGAAGGTAAGAATGAGACTTACTGACGATTAGAAGTCTTCACCCTCTTCTTCTTTCTTACGTTTGGCAAGAAAGGCAAGACCTGTTGCCGTTGCCAAAGCACCTAAAGCAAGAGCTGCCGATGAGTCTTCCTCACCAGTCTTAGGAAGAGCTTGGCTACCGTGCTTATGCTTAGGATCTTTAACTTCAGAAGAAGATACTGAAGTACTCATTGAAGCAGACAATGAAGTGCTTGCTGATTCACTCATTGAAGTTGAGACACTTACTGAAGCTGAAACGCTGCTTGAAGCACTTGCTGATTCTGAGACGCTCATTGAATCAGAAACCGATTGGCTCATTGAAATTGAAGCGCTTGTGCTTTGTGATTCAGAGACTGATGTTGAGACTGATTGACTCGTTGAAACAGAAGCACTGGTACTTGATGACTCACTAAGTGACATTGATTCACTGAGTGAGACTGAAGCTGAAACGCTGGTTGAAGCGCTTGCTGACTCTGAGACGCTCATTGAATCAGAAACTGATTGGCTCGTCGAGATTGAGGCGCTCGTGCTTTGCGATTCAGAGACTGACGTTGAGACTGATTGACTCGCTGAAACTGAGGCACTGGTACTTGCACTTTCTGATTCCGATACGCTCAATGAACCAGAAACTGATTGGCTCGTTGAGATTGAAGCGCTTGTGCTTTGTGATTCAAAAACAGAAGTTGAGACGGATTGACTCGCTGAAACTGAGGCACTGGTACTTACTGACTCACTAAGTGACATTGATTCACTGGTTGAGACTGAATCACTTAATGAAGCGGAAACGCTACTTGAAGCACTTGCTGACTCTGAGACGCTCAATGAATTAGAAACCGATTGGCTCGTTGAGATTGAAGCGCTTGTGCTTTGTGATTCAGAGATTGACGTTGAGACTGATTGACTCGCTGAAACAGAAGCACTGGTACTTGCACTTGCTGATTCCGATACGCTCAATGAATTAGAAACCGATTGGCTCGTTGAGATTGAAGCGCTTGTGCTTTGTGATTCAGAGATTGACGTTGAGACTGATTGACTCGCTGAAACAGAAGCACTGGTACTTGCACTTGCTGATTCCGATACGCTCAATGAATTAGAAACCGATTGGCTCGTTGAGATTGAAGCGCTTGTGCTTTGTGATTCAGAAACTGACGTTGAGACGGATTGACTCGTTGAAACAGAAGCACTGGTACTTGCACTTTCTGATTCCGATACGCTCAATGAACCAGAAACTGATTGGCTCGTTGAGATTGAAGCGCTTGTGCTTTGCGAGTCAGAGACTGACGTTGAGACGGACTGACTCAATGAAACTGAAGCACTGGTACTTACTGACTCACTTAGTGATGTGGATTCACTGATTGAGACTGAAGCTGAAACGCTGCTTGAAGTACTTGCTGACTCTGAGATGCTCAATGAATTAGAAACCGATTGGCTCGTTGAAACTGAGGCGCTCGTGCTTTGTGATTCAGAGACTGACGTTGAGACGGATTGACTCGCTGAAAAAGAGGCACTGGTACTTACTGACTCACTGAGTGATGTTGATTCGCTGAGTGAGACTGAAGCTGAAATGCTAGTTGAAGCACTTGCTGACTCTGAGGCACTCATTGAATCTGAAACCGATTGGCTCATTGAAACTGAGGCGCTTGTGCTTGCACTTTCTGATTCTGAGACGCTCAATGAACCGGAAATTGATTGGCTCGTTGAGATTGAAGCGCTTGTGCTTTGTGATTCAGAAACTGACGTTGAGACGGATTGACTCGCTGAAACAGAGGTACTGGTACTTGCTGACTCACTGAGTGATGTTGATTCGCTGAGTGAGACTGAAGCTGAAATGCTAGTTGAAGCACTTGCTGACTCTGAGACGCTCAATGAACCAGAAATTGATTGGCTCGTTGAGATTGAAACACTTGTGCTTTGTGATTCAGAAACTGACGTTGAGACGGACTGACTCGTTGAAACTGAGGTACTTGTACTTGACGACTCGCTAAGTGACATTGATTCACTGGTTGAGACTGAAGCACTTAATGAAGCGGAAACAGAAGTTGAGACTGATTGACTCATTGAAACTGAAGCGCTCATACTTGATGACTCACTGAGTGACGTTGATTCACTGAGTGAGACTGAAGCACTTAATGACGATGACAATGAGTTAGATACTGACTGACTCGTTGATACTGAAGCGCTGGTACTTGATGACTCGCTGAGTGACATTGATTCACTGGTTGAAACTGAAGCACTTAATGACGATGACAATGAGTTAGATACTGACTGACTTGTTGAAACTGACGCACTTGTACTTGCTGACTCACTGAGTGACATTGATTCACTTGACGAAACTGACGCACTTAATGATCCGGATGTACTCAATGATGTCGAAGCAGACATTGAGAGTGACTCACTTGTAGAAATAAAGCTTGATGCTGATTTCGAAATTGAATCAACTGTCGAAAGGATGGTCGAAATTGACGCACTAAATGCTTGCGATAAGCTTTCAAAAGCCGAAATACTCAATGAAGAAACCACTGAATTTGAAACAGATTGACTTGTTGAAACTGACGCACTTTCTGATGCCGAAATTGAGTTGGACTCGGATTGAGACTCACTTACTGAAGCACTTTCTGATGCCGAAATAGAATTTGACTCAGATTGTGACTCACTTACTGAAGCACTTTCTGATGCTGAAAGGGAATTGGATACAGACTGAGATTCAGACACTGAAGCACTTTCTGATGCCAAAATAGAATTGGATTCAGACTGTGATTCACTTACTGAAGCACTTTCTGAAGCTGAAAGGGAGTTGGATTCGGATTGTGATTCACTTACTGAAGCACTTTCTGATGCTGAAAGGGAATTAGATTCTGACTGTGATTCAGACACTGAAGCACTCTCTGATGCTGAAAGCGAGTTAGATTCTGATTGAGATTCAGACACTGACGCACTTTCTGACGCTGAAAGCGAATTGGATAGAGACTGTGACTCAGACACTGAAGCACTCTCTGACGCTGAAAGCGAGTTAGATTCTGATTGAGATTCAGACACTGACGCACTCTCTGACGCTGAAAGCGAGTTGGATTCGGATTGGGACTCAGACACTGAAGCACTTTCTGACGCTGAAAGCGAGTTAGACTCGGATTGAGATGCGCTCACTGAAGCACTTTCTGACGCTGAAAGCGAGTTAGACTCGGATTGAGATGCGCTCACTGAAGCACTCTCTGACGCTGAAAGCGAGTTAGACTCGGATTGCGATACACTCACTGAAGCGCTCTCTGACGCTGAAAGCAAATTGGATTCGGAGGCAGATACTGATGCTGATGCTGACTCGGACTTGCTCAATGATTTGGATTCCCGTTCACTCGTTGAAGCGGATTCGGATTCCCTTAAAGATTCCGATTTAGACTTAACAATACTCTCACTTCTGCTTTCTGAGAGCGATGTAGAAGTTGATAAGCTTTCACTGTTTGGTGTAACGGTATAGGTAACTGGGACTGTTACCGTATAGGAATTTCCAGTTCCATCTTCTGATACCACTACCTCAACAGTCATTGTATATTTACCTGGAGTGGTGATATCAGGTACTGTATTGTTTGCAAATTTTACACTTTTAATAGATAAACTATTATCTGTCGTAATCCATCCAGAAGAATCTAGACTATTCTGGTAGTTAGAATCATTGACATTCTGCTCGAAAGTATGCGGAACCGGTTTAATATCGTACACTTTATGTGTAAGGGTAGAACTTGTTGATAACAAGTCTGAACTACTACTTGTTGTCCCGTAACGGCCGACATCATAAGTTCTAGTAACCGTGTAATTAAATTCTCCTGCATTATCCGTAGTTAATGGAAGACTGGTTGAGCTAGTACCTGTTGATGTGTTAGTCCACTGTGTCGTATGTGATTCACTTGTCGCTTCTGCTGTAATATAACTATCTGAATCGGTCCCATTATGAAGAGAATTTCCTTTAATATCAACGATAGGTGTCTTTGCTTCAATCTTAGGCAAGACCTGATAATTTACACTAACAGTTTGCGTTGAACCATCAGAGTAAGTAACCGTTGCTTCAGCAGTATGAGTTCCAACTGTTGTTGTAGAAATTGGTGTAGTCCAAGTAACACTTTGACCTGATACTGCTGCTGTTGCACTATTTACTGGTGTGATTGTGACAAAGTTACTTGCAGCAGTTAGATCTGTAGCAGACTCATCTTGGATAGTATAGACGGTTGTTGCTTTTGCTGTCGCCGTGTACTTTTCGTTTTGTTTAATCTTATGGAATGAATAGGTGATTCCTTGACTACCTTCAAGGACTCTAACTGTATTATCTGAAACAAAACCTTTTGCTGTCGCAACATTAGTTGCTCTTAACTCATAACCATCAATGCTAAGATAGGATGACAGATTCACCGTTGTTCCAGCTTCTTGTTGAATCAAGACTTCATCTTTACCTGGAATTTCCTCACCAGTATCTGCATCAATAAATTTTACCGTTACATAGGCCCCTCTTGCAGAATAGTCAAATCTTTCAAGATTAAATTGTTGTAAGTTTGTTCCTGAACCCGTTGAGGCAAAGAGGGCAAAGGCCAACTCTTCTTGCCCAGACCTTTGACCAGTTGTAGCACGACTTGCATTCAAATAGCTTTGAATATTCTTAGACCAAGTTTGACCGGCATAAGTTACTGTCATAACTTTGGTCGAACCGTTATATGAAACAACATAATCTTTAAGCGTATTATCGGTTGGAAGTGTCTGTAATTTTTCAGCACTAATTGTATCTGTTGTAGCTACCCCAGTATTTGACGTAGTAACAAAGGCCCCAAAAGCTGAGTTTCTAACTTTTGCAGGATCTGCGTTAGCATACTGACTGCTATTAGGCTGAGACGTATTATGCCAAGTATCCAATTTAAATCCAAAGGAACGTGTAAGGTTTGTTCCTCCCATACCAAGACTGGCACCAGAACCATTTCCATTGGCATTACCGATTTCACCGATTTTACCCGTCGAAAAGATCGCCGCAATACCGTCACCACCATAGTGTCCAGCAGAACTATTACCCTCGTAGGCATCACCAAGGTTGATTTTACCTGTTAAGGTGAAACTTTCATTCATATCCACCTTGGTTTTAAGGGTATAAGCACCTACTTGTCCACCGGTATTTTGAGTCAAGGTCACCGTTCCATTATTGAGACTTGCTGTTCCAGTGGTTTTGAAATAACTTGCTTGGTTTTTATTCGTAACAATAAGGTTTGCTTTTTGCTTATAGGTAGCCTCACCAAGTGACGCATTAGTGTCATAAGCACCTCTAGCCACAGCATCCAACTGTGCAGTAACTGCTGCAACACCGTTAACTACTGAATTACCAGTAAAACCTGCGTTTGTAATCTTGGTCATCAGCCCTTCAACGGCATTACCAAGACGTTCACGTTGTTCTGCATAAGCAGCGTTTGTTGCTGATGCAGCAATCAATGTTGTTGATTTAGCGACTTCTTCTTGAACTGTTGTGATAGCTGTTTGGATTTCAGCTTTAGCAGCTGTGTCTGTCAATTTTGCTTGATAGTCTTTAGCAATATTAACGAGCAATTCTGCTTCTGAAACGTTTTGATCCAAAATTGTTTTTTCATCTTCTTGAGTTGCTGTTTCTGATGCAGTCGCTACTGTTGAAGTTGCTGATTCTGAATGAGAAGCTGAACCACTTGCGCTTTCAGTATGTGACTGACTAGCGGAGGTTGAACTCTCTTTGCTAAGTGATACAGATTCAGAAATGGCTTGTGATAATTCTGTTGATACAGATTGTGACAATGAGACTGAGGCATCTGTGCTTGCTTGAGCGTCAACTGAAGAGCTTGTAGACTCTTGACTAGTTGATGGTGCTACCGAAGCTTCTGATGTTGGAGCTGCACTCAAGACAACAGACTCAGAATTGGCTGTGACATCATGATTCCCAGTTAATTGACTCTCTAAAGCTGGCGTTGCAGTTTCTTCGGCTTGAGCAGTGTAAGTGGCTACTGCACCACCTGCCACCGCACCTGCTGCTGCAATCCCTTTAAGTAGGGCTTGACCTGAGATAAGAGGTGTTTTCTCCTCAACACTTTGCGCTGAAACTGACGGTGCATCTGTTCCACCTTTAACAACCTTAAAAAGTCCAAAGTTTGATGTCGCCGCACGAAGCCATTGCTTCCCTGATTTGATTAATTTAAAACGAGTCACACGATCTGTTTCGCGATATTCCCCTTCGTTTCTTCTAAAAAACATATTTGCTCCATTCTAGATGTTAGTGTAAAACACGTAGCTAAATTTTATCACAAAATTGTTGTAAGTTCTAATTTTTTGTCATATATTCCTTAAATAAAATTGCAAACGTTTCATCCTATTAATACCTTAAAGACATTGATTTCACACTATCTTCAGTCATTTTCTAGTTTATAAAATGAAATTTAAAGATTTCTTGAAATTCTATAGAAATGTTTCCCTTCTTTAACAGTATTGCCTTTCAAGATAGGCTTGATTACTCTAAATAGCAGACAAATTCTAATCCTTTAGGTTAATCTCATAATCACAAAAAGACACACTCCAATTTGGAATGTGTCTTTTTAGAACGAAGCCAATCGGCTTATTCTTTCTTAAGAGTAGTTAGTGTTTTATTAGGACTAGTCACTCAAAAGTTTTAGGGAGGTAAGTCGAGGAAATATTATTCCTCAGTTTTTTTGCGTTTTGCCGCAAGAGCCAAGCCAGAGCTAGAGATTAAAGACTACCTAATTAGTATCCATCTAAGCTTATAATATTCAATATCGTTAGTATGAAATTATAGCAGTGCATTATAAAACGTGAAACACTCTAGTAGTTTCTATATCAAGCTACTAGAGTGTTTAATACTATTAAACGTTAAACTAAGTTATATCAATTCAATATCAATCAACGAATTAATAGTCTTCACCATCTTTTTTCTGTTTTCTACCTTTTGATAGGAAGGCAAGTCCAGTTACTGATGCTACAGCACCTAAAAGCATAGCTAAAGGTGATTGGTCGTCTCCGGTATTAGGTAATGTTTGAAGCTTAGATTTCTTGTTAGAAATGTCTTCAAATGAATCCATAATGACAGATGCTTTCTCAGTTACAGTCTCAGTCTCTAATACTTTTAAAGATTTTGTGGTCTTATCTGGTTGCAAACGATGTTCGTAGCCTGATGGAACAAGTGATTCTGAAACCCTAGATGAATTTATATCGTTATAGAATTCTGAGGTTGATACAGAGCTGCTCATTGAATCAGAAACTATTACACTATTTAGATCCAAACTTTCAAGTGACAGAATAGCAGGCTCTCCCTTACTTGTAATAATTGACTCAGACGAACTTGCTGATTCAGAGGCACTAACAGAAATCGATACAGAGCTACTCATTGAATCAGAAGCTATTACACTATTTAAGTCTAAGCTTTCAAGTGATAGGATGGCAGGCTCTCCTTTACTTGTAATAATTGACTCAGACGTACTTGCTGACGTGCTTGCACTCAATGAAGCTGACGTACTTGCTGAAGTGCTTGCAC
>ERZ506759.482-NODE-482-length-12026-cov-3.82057_pt1 | contig 12026 bp, 14 predicted proteins | sample MGYA00513042_ERZ506759 | MGnify/ENA metagenome assembly ERZ506759
GGCACGTGAGGCCGGCGAGCTATTAGTGGCCATGGGAGAACATAGTCCAGTTAGACGGGTTGCCGACCTTATTGCTATTCTGACGGTATTCGAGCAGGCATCAGCGCAGGAAAGCCAGACCGTGGTAACGCCGGAATACAATCCAGTGATTGCGGTTGGCGCGGAGGATGGGATCAACGCCGCCATCACCTATATTTCCACACATCTGGATGAGGTCAGCTTGCAAGGTGCCGCTGATGCGGCGGCGATGAGCGTATCCACCTTTTCTCGCTTCTTCAAGCGAGTTGCCGGCATCGGTTTTGCTGATTTTGTTCGACGGCTTCGAGTGGGGCGTGCTTGTCGTTTGCTGACTTGCACAAACATGCCCATTGCCAAGATTCAACAGTTGAGCGGATATACGAATGCCTCGAATTTCAATCGTCGGTTTCTGGAAGAAACCGGTACGACTCCATCTCAATATCGCCGAGAACATTGATTGCCGCCCCGGTCTGGGCGGTGTCACGGATCCGTGCAAGAAAGTACCATAAGTGGGTTTCTTGGTATCAGATAGGGCCAATGCTGCCGTTTAGGCTTGAAAATACAACGAAGTGGTTAGATGCGCATAAAGTGCATCGGCTCCAAGGAGGCAGCAATGAATGATAATTCGGTATGGCCGGTAGTGACTGCGGTAATGGTCGTGCTTGCGGTGGCCGTATGCCTGGCCATGGCTGGTGACATCCGGTTTGCCGTGATTGGTGTTCTATGACTGTCTCCATGAGTCCCGAAACCGCTGCCGCCTAGGCGGAAATCAGCCGCGTACCGCAGCACCACAGATATCGTCGAGATAATTCTCGGCGAACCGCAACGCGGCACCGATGATGTTCTGATCTTCGGCGCAGTGGCTTTTGCGCAGATTGAAATGGTCGGTGCCGAACGGGCTACGTGCGATGACGCGCGCCTTCAGATCCTCGATGTCGCTGTCTTCAAGATGCTGGGCTGCTTCACCGCCGACAATCACGTCGCCCGCGATGATGGATCGCGCGTTGACGATGGCCTGCGCCACGTAATCCAGCCACTCATCCATGCGCTCGCGATGATGCCGTTCGCCCTGCTCAAGCACGCTGAAGAAGCCGGGAATGCTTTCGTAATCCTCGGACAAGGTCTCCGGCGAGCAGTAGGTGTCCATGCAGCCGCGCTGGCCGCAGTAGCATTCGCGGCCGCCCGGTACCAGCGTCATATGTTCGATGGCGCCATTGCACTGGTTCGGGCCCTGATACAGCTTGCCTCCCACAATCACCGCGCCGCCTGGGCGTCGCTCCAGATAGACACACACCGCATCGGTGAGCGTGGAGTCGAACCAGAGTTCGGCCATGGCTGAGGCATCGGAATCGTGGATCATCATGCACGGGTAATGGACCGATTGGCTGATGGTTTCGAGCGTGAGCCCAGTGTTGCCCATAATGGTGCCGAAGGTGATGGTGGTGGCGTCGGGGGAGAGGATGCCTTGGATGGCGAACGAGACGCCGAGCACCTTGCCGTGCTTCTTTTCGACGTCGGCGGCGAAGTTGTTGATGATGCCGCCGATACGCTGGTAGTAAACGTTGGTGTTGCGGTAAGGCAGGGCATCGTTGCGTTTTTCGATGACGTTGCCGTACAGGTTAATCGCGCACAGGCGCAGTTCGTTGGACCGCATCACTACCCCGATGGCAGTGCGATGATCGGGATTGAACTCATAATTTTGCGCCTTGCGCCCGCCGGTGGAATCCTGCAGTTCGCCTTTGCGGATGAGTCCGTCATCTTCTAGGGCGCGCAGATTTTGGGTGATGGTGGGCAGGCTGAGGCCGAGCTCGCGTTCCAGTTCCTGCTTGGTGACATGGCTATGGACATACAGATACTGGGTCATGGCACTGCGGTTGTGCGCTTTCACTGCAGTTGATGGCATTGCCCTCATATTTACCCCTTTGCGCGATGAGATATATGCAAGTATACTTTATGAAAGTGGCTTTCATGTGCCTCGACGCGAAGGTTATGAGGCAACAATCGTATATTTGTAGGCGATTTTGGGTACTTTTTTAAACCAATTTTCTAGAAATGTGGAGAAAATGAGTACTTTTGGAAACTTGATTTAAAAAAGTTGTCGGATTGCGTTGTTTGCAGGCATGTGATTTTCGGTAAAAAGTGAACAAAAAGTACCAAATCGCCGAATAAAGTGAGGATTTGTTCGATATTTCGCACAACTCTTAACAGAAACTGTTCAATATCGCACGTGAAACGCCGTCGATTTTGTGCGTGTGCATCGTGCCGAACCGTTCGGTATATTGTGGCTCAGGTCACATGTGCAATGTGACAACGCATCACCGGTCATTTTCGGTTACTGAGGCGGTATCCCGCTGGTGCAACTGAGGTGACGAGGCGATGGCCCAGAACTTTGCCATATACCCCAAGAAGATCGAGGAGGACCCCAAGTGGCAGAAGCAAAGAAGAAGGTCGAAGCTACCAAGCCGACCCCAGAAGAGAAGCAGGCCGCAGCTGAGGCCGAGGTTGACGCGCTGGTTGCCCGCGCCAAGAAGGCTCTCGACGAATTCGAGAACCTCGACCAGAAGCAAGTTGATCGTATCGTCGCCAAGGCCTCCATCGCCGCTCTGAACAAGCACCTCGTTCTCGCCAAGATTGCTGTCGACGAGACCGGCCGTGGTCTCGTGGAGGACAAGGCTACCAAGAACATCTTCGCCTGTGAGCACGTCACCAACTACTTGGCCGGCCAGAAGACCGCCGGCATCATCCGTGAAGACGACGTGATGGGCATCGATGAGGTCGCCGAGCCTGTCGGCGTGGTCGCCGGTGTCACCCCGGTTACCAACCCGACCTCCACCGCCATCTTCAAGTCCCTCATCGCCCTGAAGACACGCTGCCCGATCGTCTTCGGCTTCCACCCCGGCGCTCAGAAGTGCTCCGTCGAGGCCGCCAAGATTGTGCGCGACGCCGCCATCGAGGCCGGTGCTCCCGAGAACTGTATCCAGTGGATTGAGCACCCGTCCATCCAGGCCACCGGCGCGCTGATGCAGCACCCGGGCGTGGCCACGATCCTCGCCACCGGTGGTCCGGGCATGGTCAAGGCCGCTTACTCCTCCGGCAAGCCCGCCCTCGGCGTGGGTGCCGGCAACGCCCCGGCCTATGTTGATTCCGATGTGGACATCGTGCGTGCCGCCAACGATCTGGTGCTCTCCAAGCACTTCGATTACGGCATGATCTGCGCCACCGAGCAGGCCATCATCGCCCACAAGGACGTCTACGACCAGCTCATCAAGGAGCTCAAGGTCCGTAAGGCCTACTTCGTCAACGCCGAAGAGAAGGCCAAGCTGGAACAGTACATGTTCGGCTGCACTGCCGGTTCCGGCGTCAAGCCCGTGCTGAACTCCGCGGTGCCGGGCAAGTCCCCGCAGTTCATCGCCAAGGCTGCTGGCTTCGAGATTCCGGCCGACGCCACCATTCTGGCCGCCGAGTGCAAGGAAGTCTCCGACGACGAGCCGCTGACCCACGAGAAGCTCGCTCCGGTGCAGGCCGTGCTCAAGGCCGACAACAAGGAGCAGGCCTTCGAGATGTGCGAGAAGATGCTCAAGCTGGGTGCCGGCCACACCGCCGCCATCCACACCAACAACCAGGAGCTCGTGCGTGAGTACGGCGTCCGTATGCACGCCTGCCGCATCATCTGGAACCAGCCTTCCTCCCTTGGCGGCATCGGCGACATCTACAACTCCATCGCCCCGTCGCTGACCCTGGGCTGCGGTTCCTACGGCGGCAACTCGGTGTCCGGCAACGTGCAGGCCGTGAATCTCGTTAATATCAAGCGCATTGCTCGGAGGAACAACAACATGCAGTGGTTCAAGATCCCGGCTAAGACCTACTTCGAGCCGAACGCCATCAAGTACCTGCGCGACATGTACGGCATCGAGAAGGCCGTCATCGTGTGCGATAAGGTCATGGAGCAGCTCGGCATTGTCGACAAGGTCATCGACCAGCTGCGCGCCCGCTCCAACCGTGTGACCTTCCGCATCATCGACTACGTCGAGCCGGAGCCCTCCGTCGAGACCGTCGAAAAGGGCGCTGAGATGATGCGCGAGGAGTTCGAGCCGGACACGATCATCGCGGTTGGCGGCGGCTCCCCGATGGATGCCTCCAAGATTATGTGGCTGCTCTACGAGCACCCGGAAATCGCCTTCTCCGACGTGCGCGAGAAGTTCTTCGATATCCGTAAGCGCGCCTTCAAGATCCCGCCGCTGGGCAAGAAGGCCAAGCTGGTGTGCATCCCGACCTCCTCCGGCACCGGTTCCGAGGTCACCCCGTTCGCCGTGATCACCGATCACAAGACCGGTTACAAGTACCCGATCACCGACTACGCGCTGACCCCGTCCGTGGCCATCGTGGACCCGGTGCTGGCTCGCACCCAGCCGCGCAAGCTGGCCTCCGATGCCGGCTTCGACGCCCTGACCCACTCGATGGAAGCCTATGTGTCCGTGTACGCGAACGACTTCACCGACGGCATGGCCCTGCACGCGGCCAAGCTCATCTGGGATAACCTGGCTGAGTCCGTCAATGGCGAGCCCGGCCTGGCCAAGACCAACGCTCAGGAGAAGATGCACAACGCCGCCACCATGGCCGGCATGGCATTCGGCTCCGCGTTCCTCGGCATGTGCCACAGCATGGCCCACACCATCGGTGCCCTGTGCCACATCGCCCACGGCCGTACCAACTCCATCCTGCTGCCGTACGTGATTCGCTACAACGGCCAGATTCCTGAGGAGCCCACCTCTTGGCCGAAGTACAACAAGTACATCGCCCCGGAGCGTTACCAGGACATCGCCCGCAACCTCGGCATCGATACCGGCAAGACCCCGGCCGAAGCCGTGGAGAACCTGGCGAAGGCCGTCGAGGACTACCGCGACAACAAGCTCGGCATGAACAAGAGCTTCCAGGATTGCGGTGTGGACGAGGACTACTTCTGGTCCGTGCTCGATCAGATCGGCATGCGCGCCTACGAGGACCAGTGCACCCCGGCCAACCCGCGCATCCCGCTGATCAACGACATGAAGGACATCGCCGTCGGTGCTTACTACGGTGTCTCCCAGGCGGAAGGCCACAAGCTGCGCATCGAGCGCGAGGGTGAGGCCGCCACTGAGGAAGCCTCCGAGCGCTGATTGCAGGCGGTTGGTGGTTGCTGGCACCATCAGTAGCCACCAACCGCGGTGCTGCAGCTTAGTGGCTGCATAGCGCGACACAAGGAGCCCGACCCCATTACAGGGGCCGGACTCCTTTGCATATGTGGCGCTCCCTCAGCCGGCAGGTACTTCCATGGGGCGGTAACCCACTCATGGGGCGGTGAAAACCCCATGGGGCGGTGTACGAAAACGGCTCTATTCTGCGGAAAGTAAAATTTTACCGTCCGCCCCATGGGGCAATTACCGCCCCATGAGTGGGTTACCGCCCCATGGAATCGCTGAAGCGTCGCTAAATCGCCGCAATAATGCAGCCAAAAGCAATAAAGCTGGCAAACACCTCGGTAATGCCGGTCACCACGGGCTTCAAGGTTGTGCGCCGTGTAACCACCGGCAACGCAACGGCGCGGGCCACCAGGCGTGAAGGTCGAATATCTGGCTCAAATCTGGCATATTCCGAATCGCGGCGCGTGCGGCGGTGACATCAGCGGCTGCGCACGAGGCATGTGCTGCGTTGATGGGCATAACACATGCCGTCTCAACAGTGCTGCCAAACGACGCGATCACCGTGGCCATGGCCGACGCGGCAATCACCGACACGGCATTGCCCCACAGCGAGCGCTCCTTCCTCAGCCACGAGGACAGCATCGACAGCGCAACCAGCACTATATATAAGGGAGCCCAACGCAGTATGCCGGTATGCGTAATCAGGAATGGCAAGCCGATGACGATGAGCGCTACGGCATAAGTGAGTATCGGCGGCAGATAACGGCGTGAAAAGTGTGCTTTGAACCAGTGCGCGGCGCTGAACTGCACGCAATAGCACACGGCCCACGTCGCCAATAGCCAAAGCGTATCAAGATTAGGCCCGCCGATAAAGAAGCCAGCCACAGCGGGCAGCATAACCATTACCCATGCGCCAGGTTGGTTGTCGAACCAATCGCGTTTAAGAGTCTTGCGGCGGGAAGTCATATCTGTCATGGTATCGCAGCGAATGGTTCTCAATAAGAAAGATGTGAGACCTGCATTGCGACAATCGAACATGGGAAGTGCGAGAAGCCTGTGTTTCACGGGGGAGAAGTACCCGAGCATGGTGCCCTTGACGTCGTGGCGCAGGAACACGGCCTGCCGGTCGACCACCTCTACCAGCGTGGGGTAGGGTGCCTGCTGCTTGATATAGGTAAGTCTCAGAAGGATGTTGGTAGGCGACGCCGAGCGGCTATGCCGCGAGGTAATACGAACGGCATGAGCGCGACACGCGCGAATTCCTCCGCACTGTCCCACCTCAGTGCTTGAATGAACAAGTTGCCTGATTTGGGCTCGCAAATTGGAATTAAAAAAAGCGAGCGCGGGCCGGGAGCCACTTCAAGTGAAGTGACAGCCGGAAACCACGCACTGATGTCGGATGACCGCCAGAGGACGTATGTCCAAGGGAGGCCATGCGCGCCGGTGCCCTAGAAGCAGGTTGGTAAACAGTACAACGAACATCGCTAGAAAGGGCGGACGGCAATGGCGGGACAGAAAATCCGCATCAGGCTTAAGTCCTATGACCACGAGGTCATCGACCAATCGGCGAAGAAGATCGTCGAAACGGTGACGAACGCGGGCGCAACTGTTGTTGGCCCCGTTCCGCTGCCGACCGAGAAGAACGTCTTCTGTGTTATCCGTTCTCCTCACAAGTACAAGGATTCTCGCGAGCACTTCGAGATGCGCACTCACAAGCGCCTCATCGACATCGTGGACCCGACCCCCAAGGCCGTGGACTCCCTGATGCACATCGATTTGCCTGCGGACGTCAACATCGAAATCAAGCTGTAAGGGAGGAGGAAGCATTATGTCTAATCGCAAGGCTCTGCTGGGCAAGAAGCTCGGCATGTCCCAGGTGTGGGACGAGAACGGCTTCTTCGTGCCCGTCACTCTTGTCGACGTGTCCACCAACGTGGTGACCGCCGTGAAGACCGAGGAATCTGACGGCTACAAGGCTGTCCAGCTCGGCTACGGCGCCATCGACCCCACCAAGGTGACCAAGCCGCTGGCTGGCCACTTTGCCAAGGCCGGTGTCACCCCGCGTCGCCACCTCGTCGAGGTGCGCACCGACGACGTCGATCAGTTCGAGGCTGGCCAGGAACTGGCCGCTGACCTGTTCGAAGAGGGTGCCGAGGTCGACGTGACCGGCACCACCAAGGGTAAGGGCTTCGCCGGTACCATCAAGCGTTGGGGCTTCAAGTCCTACCGCCGTACTCACGGTTCTCACAAGAACGAGCGCCGTCCCGGTTCTGTGGGCGCATGCGCCACTCCGAGCCGTATTCTCAAGGGCAAGCGTATGGCCGGCCGCATGGGTCATGTGACCGCCACTACCCAGAACCTGACCATCGTCTCCGCTGATGTCGAGAACGGCATCCTCGCCATCAAGGGCGCCATTCCCGGCCCCAAGGGCGGCATCGTTCTCGTCCGCTCGGCCGTGAAGGGAGCCTGATAAACCATGGCAAACGTTACTCTGGACGTCACCGACGCCAAGGGCCAGGCCACCGGCACCGTTGAAGCTCCTGAGGCTCTCTTCGGCGTTTCTGCCGAGGATGTCCAGGCTCACATCCCGCTGATCCACCAGGTTGTCACCGCTCAGCTCGCTGCTGCTCGTCAGGGCACCCACGCCACCAAGACTCGTGGCATGGTTTCCGGCGGCGGCAAAAAGCCGTGGAAGCAGAAGGGCACCGGTCGTGCTCGTCAGGGCTCCATCCGTGCACCGCAGTGGTACCACGGCGGCACCGTGTTCGGCCCGCAGCCGCGTGACTACTCTCAGCGCACCCCCAAGAAGATGAAGGCCGCAGCTCTGCGCTACGCCCTGTCCGATCGCGCCAACGCCGGTCGCGTTGCCGTGGTGGAGTTCGGTATCACCGAGCCGTCCACCAAGGCCGCTGTCGCCGCCCTGGCCCCGATCACCGCGGACAAGTTCACCACGGTCGTCTTCACTCGCGACAACATCAGCGAGTGGCTCTCCGTGCGCAACATCCCGACCGTTCACCCGATTTTCGTCGATCAGCTCAACACGTACGACGTGATTACCTCGCAGTACGTGGTCTTCACCAAGGAAGCCTTCGAGGCTTTCGTGGCTGCCAAGACCGAGCCGAAGGAGGCCTGATTTAGATGGTCGCTATTCACAAGCCCGCTCACGACGTGATTCTTAAGCCCGTCGTCTCCGAGAAGAGCTACGCCGCTTCCGACCGTGGCCAGTACACCTTCGTGGTGGCTCCGGATGCGAACAAGGTGCAGATCAAGCAGGCAATCGAAGAGATCTTCAAGGTCAAGGTGACGAACGTCAACACCCTCAACCGCGCTGGCAAGAAGCAGCGCACTCGCACCGGTTTCGGCCAGCGTGCTTCCCAGAAGCGTGCGATCGTGACCGTCGCCGAGGGCCAGACGATCGACATCTTTGGTAACTGAAGGTTAGCCGAGAAAAGTTAAAGGAAGAACTACATTATGGCTATCCGCGTTTATAAGCCGACGACCGCAGGCCGCCGCAACGCGTCCGTCTCGGATTTTTCCGAGCTGACTCGTTCTACGCCTGAGAAGTCGCTGGTTCGCAAGAAGTCCAAGACCGGCGGTCGTAACTCTTACGGCCGTATCACCTCCCGTCATCGCGGCGGCGGCCACAAGCGTCAGTACCGTCTCATCGATTTCAAGCGTTGGGACAAGGACGGCGTGCCCGCCAAGGTTGCCGAGATCGAGTACGATCCGAACCGCTCCGCCCGTATCGCCCTCCTGCACTTCGCAGATGGCGAGAAGCGCTACATCATCGCGCCGAAGGGCATCAAGCAGGGCGACGTCATCGAGACCGGTGCTCAGGCTGATATCAAGCCGGGCAACAACCTGCCGCTGAAGAACATCCCGACCGGTACCGTGGTTCATGCCATCGAGCTCCGCCCGCTGGGTGGCGCCAAGATCGCTCGTTCCGCTGGTGCTGCCGTTCAGCTCGTCGCCAAGGATGGCGCCTACGCTCAGCTGCGTATGCCGTCCGGCGAAATCCGCAACGTCGACGCGCGCTGCCGCGCTACCGTCGGCGAGGTCGGCAACGAGGACCACGCCAACATTCAGCTCGGCAAGGCTGGCCGCGCCCGCTGGATCGGCCACCGTCCGATCACCCGTGGTGAGTCCATGAACCCGGTCGACCACCCGCACGGCGGTCGTACCCGCGGTGGTAAGCCACCGGTCTCCCCGTGGGGCAAGGGCGAGGTTCGTACTCGTCGTCCGAAGAAGGCTTCGAACAAGATGATTGTTCGTCGCCGTCCGTCCGGCAAGAACCGCAAGTAAGGGAGTATCGAGAAGATGACTCGTAGCATCAAGAAGGGCCCCTTCGTCGACGCCCACTTGCAGAAGAAAGTCGACGAGCAGAACGAGAAGGGCACCAAGAACGTCATCAAGACGTGGTCCCGTCGTTCGATGATCACCCCTGATTTTATCGGACACACCTTCGCCGTTCATGATGGTCGCAAGCATGTCCCGGTGTTCGTCACCGAGGCCATGGTTGGTCACAAGCTGGGTGAGTTCGCCCCCACGAAGACCTTCAAGGGTCACGTGAAGGACGACAAGAAGGCCCGTCGCTAAGGATAAGGAATAGAACATGGAAGCTAAAGCAATCGCTCGTCACGTCCGCGTGACGCCGCGCAAGGCTCGCCGCATGGTCGACCTCATCCGCGGCAAGAAGGCGACCGAAGCCGTCACCATTTTGAAGTTCGCCCCTCAGGCTGCGGCCCTGCCGGTCCGCAAGGCCCTGGAGAGCGCCATCGCCAACGCTCGCGTTAAGGCCGACAAGGCCGGCGAGCCGTTCCGCGAGAACGACCTGTACATCAAGGAGACCTACGTTGACGAAGGTGTGACCCTCAAGCGCTTCCGCGCTCGTGCCCAGGGCCGCGCCGCTCGTATCAACAAGCGCACCTCCCACATCACGGTCGTCGTGGCTAACAAGGAAGGAGCCCGCTAAAGATGGGTCAGAAGATCAATCCGTTTGGCTACCGTCTGGGCATCACTGAGAACCACCGCTCCAAGTGGTTCTCCGACTCCAACAAGGCCGGCGAACGCTACCGCGACTTCGTGCTTGAGGATGATCAGATCCGCAAGGAGATGAGCAAGGACCTCGAGCGCGCTGGCGTGTCCCGCATCGTCATCGAGCGCACCCGCGACCGCGTTCGCGTCGACATTCACACCGCCCGTCCGGGCATCGTGATCGGTCGTCGTGGCGCCGAGGCTGAGCGCGTCCGCGCCAAGCTCGAGAAGCTGACCGGCAAGCAGGTCCAGCTCAACATCTTCGAAGTCAAGAACGCCGCGCTGGACGCCCAGCTCGTCGCTCAGGGCATCGCTGAGCAGCTGACCAACCGCGTCACCTTCCGTCGTGCCATGCGCAAGGCCCAGCAGGACGCCATGCGCGCCGGTGCCAAGGGTATCCGCATCAAGCTCTCCGGCCGCCTCGGCGGTGCGGAAATGAGCCGTTCCGAGTTCTACCGTGAGGGCCGCGTTCCTCTACAGACCCTCCGCGCCCTCATCGATTACGGCTTCTTCGAGGCCAAGACCACGTACGGCCGTATCGGCGTCAAGGTCTGGATCTACAAGGGCGACATGACCGAATCCGAGTTCGAAGAGCAGCAGGCTCAGCAGAACAACCGTCCGGGCCGTCGTGGTGGCGATCGCCGCCCGCGCCGTGGCAACCGTTCCGCCGCCCCGCAGGCCGCCGAAGCCCCCAAGGCTGAGGCTCCCGCCGAGGCCGCTCCGGCTGCAGAAACAAAGGAGTGAGCAAGAATGCTTATCCCCAAGAGGACTAAGTACCGCAAGCAGCACCGCCCTGTGCGTTCTGGCATGTCCAAGGGCGGCAACGAGATCAACTTCGGTGATTTCGGCATCCAGTCCCTCGCCCCGGCCTACGTGACCAACCGTCAGATCGAAGCCGCGCGTATCGCCATGACCCGCTACATCAAGCGTGGTGGCCGCGTGTGGATCACGATCTTCCCGGATCGTCCGCTGACCAAGCACCCGCTCGGTGCCCGAATGGGTTCCGGTAAGGGTGCCCCGGAGTTCTGGATTGCGAACGTGCGCCCTGGTCGCGTGATGTTCGAAATCGGTGGTGTGTCCGAGGACGTCGCTAAGGAAGCCCTCCGCCGCGCTATCGACAAGCTTCCGATGAAGTGCCGCATTATCGCACGTGAAGGTGGTGATATCTGATGGCAGTCGGTACCGCTGATTACTCCATCAAGAATCTCAACGAGAAGACCAACGCGGAAATCGAAGGCTTCTTGAAGAAGTCCAAGGAAGAGCTGTTCAACCTGCGCTTCCAGCACGCCACCGGTCAGCTCGAGAACACCGCCCGTCTCAAGGCTGTCAAGAGCGACATCGCCCGCATGTACACCGTGCTTCGCGAGCGTGAGCTTGGCATCAGCCAGGAGCCGGCCGCTACCGAATCCAAGGAGAAGTGATTATGGCTGAAGAGCGTAACTTCCGTAAGGTTCGCCGCGGCTACGTCGTGTCCGACAGGATGGACAAGACGATTACCGTCGAGCTCGAGCAGCGTTCGACCCACCCGCTGTACGGCAAGGTCGTTCGTTCCACCAGCAAGGTCAAGGCCCATGATGAACACAACGACGCCCACATTGGCGACCTCGTGAGTATTATGGAAACTCGGCCTCTGAGCAAGACCAAGCGCTGGCGTCTCGAATCCATTATCGAGCGCGCCAAGTAAGTAAAGTTCGGCAAGGCTCGCCATTTACCGGGGCATTATGTGCAACCACGATGCCCCGGTAAATGGGGAGAACCAGCTCGGCTAAGGAGAATCAATGATTCAGCAGGAAA
>ERZ506759.485-NODE-485-length-11972-cov-28.2574_pt1 | contig 11972 bp, 9 predicted proteins | sample MGYA00513042_ERZ506759 | MGnify/ENA metagenome assembly ERZ506759
TGAAATTCATTAGTCATAACTTTTATTATAGCACAAGAATAGAGAAATTGTCTCGCCTTGAAAGTTGTTAGGACAGCAAAAAAACCAGACCCAAGGCCTGGCTTGATGAATGATAGATTGGTTATCCAAAATCAGTCTACTCTGTAGAAATAGCTTTCCTCAGATGGCACCCCATTCGTCGCCAAGATACGATCCTTACTGTTATCTCCCGCATCACTCGCATCACTAACTCCCTTAGGACATAGCTGAATTGGCGTATTACCTACTGGACTAGAATCAACATAAGTTAAAGTATATATCCCAGACACATACTGATTGGCTGAGACTTTGTCGATAGGGTAAGTATGTCCCCAGAAATCCAACTGTCCGTCCGAAGTAATTTTGATGGTCTTTCCATCTGAGGACTTCCACGTGCCTACAGCTGACTTGTAGTTACCATTTTTCAGTTCATCAGCCTTAAGTGAGGTCGAGCTTGTTTTATCTTCCAATGATGTTTTAGAACTACTATTACTTTCATCACTACTCAAGTCCTCCCAATCCCAACTAGAAAGATCTGCTTTTTCAGCACCTGTATCGCTATCGTCTTTGACAAGAGACTGGCCATCATCATTAAAGTGATAACCTGAACCACCGCCTGCCGTGGCACCGGCACTACCATAGTAGCTAAACGTCTTATCCTTGAGGTAAGTCAAGGTCATACGCTCACCCAACATGCCTAATTGCGAACCATCAGTCAGACGAATAACCTGTCCATCATCCTTAGAAATGGTGTAGATATCCGTAATCATATAGTCTTTAAAGAGTTTACCTGGCTTAAAAGCAAGAATCAACTCATCAACACCATTACCATCCAAATCACGGTAAGTATAGACCGTTGAGGCAGGACTTGTTTGAGAATTAGCATAGGTCACAATGAGAGAATTAAGTGAGGCATCCGTTTGGTTGTTGGCCACGGCCGTTTGGTACTTACTAATGATGCTATCATAGGCAGAGGTATCTACCTTTTTCTCCTGACTAGAGCTTGAGCTAGTACTCGTGCTAGAGCTTTCACTACTACTTGATTGTGACTGCTCTACTGATGAAGATGAAGTCGTCGAAATCATGTCATTTTGCTGGTTTGAACAAGCTGCTAATAGGACTAAACTAGACAAAGCCGTCACTAACACTAAAACTTTACTTTTCATTTTTAGTCTAACTTTCCTTCTCTTTGACTCTTATTCTGCTGTTCCAGAGCTAACATCTGCGCTGTAGGCAGGGGCTGTATAGCTTGAAGCCTCACTATGTGACTCGGTATAAGTTGTTGGTGGCACATAGTTATACTGAGGAGCTTGATAAGTCTCTTGTGCTGAAGATGGTGATGGTGTAGGCGTTGATGCTACCGCAGGAGTTGAGCTTGCTTCTGTCTGACTAGCTGCTTCTACCGTTGAGCTTGCTGATGACGATTCACTTGAAGACTCAATTGAGGTTGAAGAAGATGACGAAGAACTTGAGCTCGATGACTTAGATGAAGCCTTGGGTTTACTAGACGATGACTGCTTAGTAGCTACCTTGACTTGGACCTTAGCATGATTGTGTGCAGGCTGCAAAAAGACAATTGCCAAAGCCAAAAGAATAGCCGGTAGAGTAAATGCCAAAATAAGGTAACGTTTTTCTTTTAAATGACGAAGTAGTTTCATAGAGTATTCACATTTCTTAAATATATTTTTAGTATCGATTAGTCTCAGATAAGATTATATCAGAAATATTAAAATGTGCAACATTAACATAAAACTTTTTTGGCATCAGAAAAACCAACTCAAAGAGTTGGTTGATTTGCATTATTGCTGTGGGTTATTGAAGTTGCTAAATGGCACTTCTACTTTTGTTGGTTGGCATAGTAGAACAATGAAGATAATACCACCGACAAATGGAATCAAAGGAATAAAAATAAATGCCCAATTATAGCCAGCATCACGTAAACGGCGAACTGTTACAGCAATACCAGGTAAAAGCGCAGCAATACCAAAGGCAAAAAAGATAAATAGGATGATAAATGAAATAACAGCTAAAAAGCTTGATTCTGTCGCACCTGCAATGCCTCCAAAGATTGCTAGCAACACATAAAAAGCAATAACTGTTAACATATTTGCCAAATATGCAAACCAGTAATCTGAACGTGTTGAACGTCCCTCAAAATCTACATAGCCCTTCCAAAACTTCTTATAAGCTTCGATCATAATAAAATCTCCTCATTTTTTGATACTTATAGTATAGCAATAAAAAAAGAATTTGACAAATTGACTAAAAAGCAGCCTCGCAAGGCTGTTAAGTCATTATTATTGTTGTGGATTATTGAACTGGTTGAAAGGAAATTCTATTTTTGTGGGTTGACAAAACAAAACCAACAGAACGATATCGCCTATAACAGGCGCATAGCGTAAGAAAATCAATGCCCAGTGAAAACCGGCATCACGTAAGCGACGCACCTGAAGGGCAAAAGATGGAATATAGTTAGCAAAGAAATATACCATTGCAAGCCCATACAATAATTTAAAAATAATATGATAATGACTACCTGGACTATCAAATACAATGGCAACTATAACCACGGTAAATAAAATGATAGTTACAATCGCATTCGCTAAAACTGCCAACCAATAGTCTGAGCGGCTTGAACGTCCTGTAAAATCGACATAGCCCATCCAATACTTTTTATAAGCTTTAAACATGGCAAAATCTCCTCATTCTTGATACCACCAGTATATCAGAAGACCTGTCGTCTAGCAAACTAACTAAAAAAGCTCCTTCCTGGAGCTTGATGGGTTATTCTCTAATTTGTCCTTGGCCATTAATATAGAACTTGGTTGAGGTAAGGGCCTCCAGTCCCATTGGACCTCGGGCATGCATCTTCTGAGTTGAAATTCCGATTTCAGCACCTAGTCCAAAGACGAATCCATCTGTGAAGCGGGTTGAAACATTAACATAGACAGCTGCAGCGTCAACATCGTCTTGGAATTGCTCAGCACGACTAATATCTTGAGTCACGATAGCCTCTGAATGCGATGTCGTGTAAGTGTTAATCCAGCCAATAGCCTCGTCAAGGCTATCTACCACTTTAACAGACATTGTGTAGTCCAAAAACTCTGTCGCAAAGTCTTCTGGTAAGGCTGAAACAGCTTTGTCCATTACTTTCAAAGCACGCTCATCTGCACGAAATTCAACAGCATGAACTTTAGAAATAGCCTTTTCCAAGTTAGGCAGGAACTCTTCTACAATATCAGCATGAACGACGAGAGATTCTGCCGCATTACACACACTTGGTCGTTGAGTCTTGGCATTGATGACAATCTGTGTCGCCATATCCAAATTAGCATATTTATCCACATAAATATGACAGTTACCGACACCTGTTTCAATGACTGGAACCTTGGCTTTTTCTTTAACCGTTTGGATGAGACGGGCCCCACCTCTAGGGATGAGCAAGTCTACGTACTCAGTCGCCGCCATGAGTTCTTCTGCTACTTCGTGAGAGGTATCTTCAACTAACTGAACGGCATCTGCTGGAATTCCTGCAGTTTCCAAGGCCTTACGGGCTACTGTAACTAGAGCCTTATTCGAATTAATGGCATCACGTCCCCCACGGAGAATGATGGCATTATTGGTCTTGAAGGCTAAGCTAAAAGCATCAATTGAGACATTGGGACGGCTTTCAAAAATCATGGCGATAACTCCCATAGGGACACGCTTTTGTACGATTTTAAGGCCATCGAGATTCGTATAGCCACGCACCACTTGACCGATAGGATCTTGGAGGTCTGCGACCTGACGGACACCTTCTGCTATCCCTGCAATACGATCTTCCGTTAGGAGCAAGCGATCTTGCATGATTTCGGAGATACCATTTTCCTTGGCATTGGCCATATCCTTAGCATTTTCAGTGATAATATAGGCACTTTCAGCTACTAGAGCTTTAGCTACCTGATTTAGAAGGTCGTTTTTGGCTGCTGTTGATAATTTAGCAATCTGACGACCTGCTACTTTGGCCTGTTGGCCAAGTGTATCAATATATGTCATCTTAGTCCTCCTGTTTAAAGAGTGTACCGATTTTAGCTCCTTCAAGGACACGAAGGATGTCACGTGGATTTTCACCGTTCATCAAAACCATTTGGCTATGATTCTCAAAAACCATCTGGGCAGACTTAATCTTACTCATCATACCACCCGTACCAAACTTACTACCAGCACCACCAGCCGAGGCCAGAATTTCCTCTGTAATCTCTGGTACATAGCTACGAAGGGTTGCATCCTCATAGATATTAGGATTCTTATCAAAAAGCCCATCAATATCTGACAACATAATCAGAAGGTCTGCACCTACAATCTTAGCTACGATAGCTGACAAGCGGTCATTATCACCAAACTTAGTCGCATGATCCATCTCATCTACGCTGACAGCGTCATTTTCATTAACGACTGGAACCACTCCCAGTTCAAAAAGGCTGTCAAAAGCGTTAATGGCATTAGAGAGACTCTCAGGATACTCAACCACATCTCGAGTTAAAAGAAGCTGAGAAACCTTAGTCTGGTAATGTGCAAAAACCTGAGAGTAGAGGCTCATCATGGCAACCTGTCCAACACTTGAGACGGCCTGCTGCTTACCGACTTCTACCGGCCGCTTGTCAAGGTCTAGGACATTAAGACCGAAGCCCATAGCACCAGAAGATACCAAGACGACTTCAATCCCCTTATTATGCAGGCTGGAAATCACAAAAGCCAGTTGATCGATTTTTTCAAGATTAATTTTTCCTGATGGCAAAACCAGAGAGCTAGTCCCGATTTTGATAACCAGGCGTTTTACTGAGTCAAAATTTCGTTTCATATTTATGATTATACACTAAATTCAGGTATTTTAACATATTAATGTATAAGTTTGCATATAAGGAATTGTCATAAAAAGAGTCCCTCCTATTTGGAAAAACTCTTTAAACAATTTAGTCTAAGCAAAAAACATAGCTCTAATGCGTTTCCAACGCTTACGGTCTCCAAAAAGGTAAACCATTAGGGCAATTAAGGTTAGAACCACAGCTGTTATCGCATTAACTGCAAAGGCTATCCAAACCTTGCTGACAAAGAAGACAATACCTCCTAGCAAGGCAGCAACGATGAGGGTAAAAATGAAAATTCCCACAAAAAGCCACTGTCCACCACCTCGATTAAAGAGTTGGGTGACTTCCTGCCAATTCAATTCCAACAGTTTAAGGTCCCTCTCGAAGAAATAGCCTCCTAGCAGATAGGTCGAGACAAGGAATCCAAGGATGAAACTAAGGACTAAAACGGGATGAAGGTGAGCAAGGAAAAGCAAGCCAAGTCCTCCTAACAAGAGGGAAATACCAACTTGCAAGCTATAAAATAGCCAAAACTTCTGACGAAGGTAGTCACCCGTATTGATTGGCAAACTACGAATAAAATCAAAGTTTGTCCCCTCCAAGGAAGTCGCCACCCCTAGAAAACTGGTTGGTTGTGCTGAAAAGAAACCAAAGGCCATCCCGATTAAAAGCAGGAGTCCAAAATAATCCGGTCCTAAATCTTTCAAAAAGACTGCTCCACCACCCATCATAACCATATATAAGATTGGCACCATATAGGTATTAATAATAAGGGTTGGATTTCCCAAGGTAGATAAATGGTGACGAACCAGGACCTGTCGCTGGCTACGAGTCACAGTCTTGGTCTTTACCTTACTAGCTTTTTGACTATAGAGGGCCTCGTGGAAATAGCGAGGCATTCTGACCTTATAAAACCAATAGGCTAAGAGGAGCACCAAGGCAAGAGGAAGGTAAAGATTTAGGAGGGCCTCCATAGACAGCGGGGCAGTTACGAGATCATAGTAGCCTCGCAAGTAAGGGGATAAAGGAAAATCGGCATGTCCAGCACCCTTAATATAACCATTTATAAAACTAACCAACATAATAGGCAGCATGAGTAATAGGGTTGATAGGGTCATCAGGATAGTCGAATAGAGCTTTTGACGAGAGCTACGAACAATCAAAGTCCCAATGCTGTTGGCGAGAAGGACTGACAGAACGAGATTGACAAAAAGACAAAGGACAAAGGCAAATAGCCCTACAAGTATCCCCAGTGGACCAATAAATTGCCAGTAAGCTAAGATGAGCAAGCTAAGAAGTGGAACCATAAAAGTCATCCCAGTCATAAAACCTGATAAGGTCTTGGCCAAAAAGACTTCCGATGGTTTCAAAGGTAAGGGCAGATAGACCTTGCTATCCTTACTGTCATAAAAGGTGCTATAAAGGGCGGTGAAAGTCTGAACTAGTCCCATAACCGTAAAGGTCAAAAGATACAAGGTTAAGACACCAGGGTTGGCCTTGTAATCAACACCGATAAAAAGGTAGCTATAGAGCACCGTAAAAAGAATTAAAATCAAGAGTTGCTGCCTGAGCATGGCATTTACAATGGAGAAATTAGCTTTTTTCTTTTTCTCCTGACGTTTCTGAAGGCTAGTGACAGCTTGAGGATTCGCATAGAGGAGATTGATTTTAAAAAGCTCCCAAACGTGGTTCCAGTTCATGACTACACCTCCTCGACCTTGCGTCCAACCATTTCTAGATAGATGGATTCTAAATCCTTGTCAGGGTACTTAGCTTTCAGCTCAGCTAAGGAACCTTGGAAGATGAGTTTTCCTTTCTTCAAAATACCAATGCGCTCACAGAGTTGCTCAGCTACACTCAGGACATGGGTTGAGAAAAGGACGCTATTTCCCTCCTTGGCATGATGACGCATGGCTTCTTTCAAATCATAGGATGCCTGTGGGTCCAAACCTGTCAGAGGCTCATCCAAAACCCAAATCTGTGGATTAACCAAAAGAGCACCAATAACAACAACTTTCTGACGCATACCGTGTGAGAAGGAAGAAATGAGATTATAGCGATTTTCAGTCAAATCAAAGGTCGTCATAAGGGCTGTTAAACGTTCCTCAACCTGACTAGCTTCCAAATCATAGATACGTGTCAAAAAGTACCAGTAGTCATTGGCAGTCAAATTTAGAAATAGGTCCGGTGAATCTGGTACATAAGCGATTTTTTTCTTAATAGCATCTCGGTGCTGACTAAGAGCCATATCGTCAACATAAACCTCTCCGTAGCTGGCCTCAATGATAGATGTCAAAATAGAAATGGTCGTGGTCTTTCCAGCACCATTGTGGCCAATCAGGCCAAAAATTTCCCCATCACGAATCTCTAGATTAAGATCTGAGAGGGCATCCTTATCCTCATAACGCTTAGTCACTTGTTCAAATCGAATCATCTTTTATCCTTCCTTGAGCACTTATTTAATCATAATGCCATTTTGTTGTTTTTATTAGGGTTAAAATTAGATTTATAAGCTTATTTTTCATAAACAATAACTTAAAAACCGCTAAATAAAAGATTGGATAGCGTTTTCCACTAATTTCTCATTTATTGTATCATTTCAAAGGTACAATTTCAAGAAAGTCTTTGATATTACTTCCTGTTTTTGCATTCATCCTTTGATAATGATAGACTTATAGTATTTAGTATCAAGAGGGGTAAAGCACTAATGCCAACTGGAATTATCATCAATTCGCTATCAATTATATTAGGAGGAATCGCTGGAGGGCTCTTCGGCGACTATCTCAGAGAAGACTTCAAGGAAAACCTTAATCTCATCTTCGGTCTAGCCTCTATGGTTATGGGGATTAGTGCTATTATGAATATGGTTAACATGCCTGCCGTTATCTTTGCGGTAGTTATCGGTACTATTATTGGACTGGCCCTAAAGTTCGGAAACCTCATCAACAAGGGAGCTGGGCTTATGGAAAAAGGCTTGTCCAAAATTACGCCAAGTAAGCAAACCGGACTGGCTCACGATGAGTTTTATGCGCAACTCTTGACAGTAATCGTCCTCTTTTGTGCAAGTGGGACAGGGATTTACGGGAGCCTTGAGTCTGGGATGACAGGCGATGCTTCTATCTTAATTTCCAAGTCTATCCTAGATTTCTTCACGGCTATGATTTTCTCTTGTAGTCTGGGTTACATTGTTTCCATGATTGCCATTCCACAATTCATCATTTTTTTCCTCCTCTTTGTGAGTGCTGGTTTCATTCTCCCTTTGACGACAAAGGCTATGATTGGAGATTTTAAAGCTTGTGGAGGCTTCCTTATGATTGCGACTGGTTTTCGTATTATGAAACTTCGTCAATTTCCAACCGCCGATATGATTCCAGCCATGATACTGGTCATGCCGATTTCCTGGGCCTGGGTCAATTGGGTAGTGCCTTTGATTAGTTGATGTTACGATTAAAAGGAACAAATACCGTCAGTCTAGTACCGGCGGTTTTTGTCTGTATTTACTGTCATTATGGAGTTCATCTATTAAAAACTAGTAACACTTATGCTGTTTATTTCTAATTTTTCTAACCTTGTTTAGATTAAGATGAGTTTGTTATAATAACCTTCGTAGGTCTAAGCGACCTACAAGATACTTTTTTTCATAACCGTTTCCATCCTCTAATATTTTAATGAACTTACAATACTGATGGAAATTTATCGGAAAGACTGGTGGAGACACCGGTCTTTTTTACTTGGTTTGGGAGACAAAAACCATTCTCTCACTATGAAAGAATGGTTATGCAATAACTTATACTTATACTTCTACTACTTCCAAGTCTTTGCCTCCTAGAAGAATAAGGTATTTATCGACCTTGTCCACCTGGTAGGCTTGACTGAGAGCCTTGGCATAGAGGCTCATTTGGCCTGTGTAGCGCTCTTTAATCTCACTTGGGTGAGTAAAGTAGTCCGTCTTGTAATCAAAGAGGACAATTCGATTTTCAAGAAGGAGGTAGCCATCGATGATACCACGGACAACAAAATCTTCTTTACTAGCGGGATCTTCTGCCAACATGGCAAATGGTGCTTCACGACGCAACTTACCACGGTTAGCTAGAATGAGCTTCCCAAGTTCGGTGTCAAAGAAGCCTAGTAGCTTTTCTAACTGCACACGCGCCTTAACTTGATCATCTGCCGATACCCGACTCAAGGCCTGTGTCAAGTCTTGGAGGGTCACAGTATCAGAAAGAATCAAGCGTTGCATGAGTTCATGGGTAGCAGAACCAACCGCAGCTCCTGTAACTTTCGTTTTTTGGCCAAAGTCTGGTAGCTCAAAAGTAGTGGATGTTTCAAGAGGTTGGACTTCCTCTTTCTTGTCCATGATATCTACACCTTCTGTATCCATAACTGTTTCGTAGAAAGTCTTCAGCTGACTTGGAGTACGCACCGATGGTAGGTCAATTGCTGGTGCATAGAGTTGGTTGAGTTTTTCAACGCTTTCTAAGACCGTTAGGGCACGCTTAATGTCTTCCGTCTGGCGATTGTTAGATAAATCATCAGCATTTACTGCCGCCTTGACTTGAACCTGACCAATAGCCTCTGGCGTCAACTCCTCAGCCTCAACAAAGCGAACAGTAAACTTGAGATCCTTTCTCATAAAGGCAGTATCCAAAGCCATAACCCAATCCTGATAAGTAGCGATTTGGTCACGTAGAGCTACTGGTAGGCGATTATTTTCGACATCCGTGCCAAATTGCTGGGTTAATTTTTCCTTACTACCCTTACCAACCAGGTAGAGTTTTTTCTCTGCACGAGTCATTGCAACATAGAGCAGACGCATCTCTTCTGAGATACTTGCTCGACGCTCTTCCCTACGATTTTCCTGGAAGGTTAAGGTCTCTAGAACAACATTTAACTTGGGCAAATTGGTGTTTATCTGGTCTTTAAGGTCAGCTAGGTACTTAATGCCAAGTCCTTTTTCACGGTTGATAATATACTTACCACTTAGTCCATCCCTACTGTGACCAATGAACTTGCGATTCATCTGCAAGACAAAGACATACTTGAACTCTAGTCCCTTGGACTTGTGAATGGTCATAAGGCTAACGGCATTTTTGGGAACCAAGTCTGTCACTTCCTCTAGGTCGTTACCGCTAGAAATGATCTTATCAATCATACCAATAAAACGAGAAAGTCCCTTAAAGCCAGTCTTTTCATAGGCATTGGCACGCAAGGCAAGGGCGTAGAGATTGGCCTGACGTTGCTCAGCTCGTGGAAGACTGCCAACATAATCATAATAGAAACGATCGTCGTAAATCTTCCAAATGAGGTCGTAGAGCGAGTGCCACTTACTGTAATCACGCCAATCTGCCAGAGTCTTAGTGAAAAGAGTCAACTTGGCATCAAGTCCTTGTGTGACAACTTCCGGATGAAGCCCTGTTTTAGTGCAAGCTACAAGAAGCTTGTCATAGAATTGTCCTTCGTCAGCCTGGACAGCAATACGAGCCAAATCATCCTCGTTGAAATGAAACATTGGTGAACGAAGGAGGGCAACCAAGGCATAATCGTTAAGAGGATTATTGATAGCACGAAGGGTGTCCAACATAATCATGACTTCTAGTGACTCAAGATAACTTGACTTGTACTCGTCAGGAACCAAGGGAATTCCGTGCTCCTCAAAGCTCGCCATCAAGTCCAGATAGGTGTTACGGGTTGGTGCTAGGAGGGTAATGTCCTCAAAACGTACACCCTGCTCGTGAAGTTTGATGATTTCTTTGATAACCAAGGAAATCTCTCCGCTACTAATAGGTTGATCAGCACTTTCCTCGTCAGGAGTTACACTCGCTTCATCACTATTGTAAATCAGAACCTCTGTCTCATTTTCAGGATGGGGTTCTTTTTGCTTCTCGCTACCTGCTACCAACATATGCGTCTTGTCATAGAGGATATCTCCGATTTCCTGGTCCATGAGGTGGCTGAAAACACCATTAGTCGCATCAAGAACCTCAGATTGGCTACGGAAGTTCTCTTTAAGGAGAATCAGCTTACCTGCATCTGGATTTTCAAGGAAGAGCTGGAACTTGCCATTAAAAATCTGAGGATCCGCCTGACGGAAACGATAGATGGATTGCTTGATATCTCCCACCATGAATCGGTTGTGACCGTTAGAGAGGAGCTCCAACATGCGTTCTTGGGTATGGCTATTGTCTTGATACTCGTCTACCATTACTTCATGGTAACGGTCACGGTAGCTGGCTGCCACCTCTGGATTTTCCTCCAAAATACGGATGGCGAAGTGAGCAATATCTGAGAATTCAAAGGCATTTTCCTGAATCTTGGCCTGTAAATACTGGTCTGAAAAATCAAGCACAAAGGCCTGAAGCAGCTCTAACAGAGGTAGGATGTCATCATTATGCTTGGTCAAAACCTCGAGGACCGTTAGTTGGGTATCAATCTCTCGCAACTGGGCCACAAACTCATTTTTGGTCTTGTTGTAAGCTTCCTTGTAGGCCTTGAGTTCCTCGTCTTTAGGACGGGTCATATTTGTCAAGCCAGTCCCTCCTGACAGAGTCAAGAGTTGTTTGAGCAAGTCCTCCATATCGGTTTGGTCATTGGCCAAGGCTCCCTCCAGAAGGCTAATGGCATCTGACACATTATTCAGATACTTGGCCTTGGCAAATTCACGCTGAGCTAAGCCTAAATGGTCTCTTAAGAAGGCTAAGAAATCAGCCAACAAGCCATCTTTGAGACCCTCTAAAAGCTCAACTTTAGCCTTGTCTGGCTTGGCATCGGTCTGCCCTTTTAAGAGATTCTGACGTAGCCATTTTTCAGGACCTGCAGTAGCCTGAGAAAAGTTATAGACATCGTAAACTAGATCACGGAAGGCCTTACTAGTCTTACCATTTCCAGCGAAGTTGCGGACCAATTTTTGGAAAAGCTGGGCATCCTTGGCTTGCATGTAATCATTGAAAAGATCGGTATAAACCTCATTTTTCATAAGCGTCTGCTCAGCAGGGTCTGTCATGATGCGAAAAATAGGTGACACCCCCAGGAGATAGCCATACTGATTGACCAATTTCTGGGTGAAGGCATCCATGGTTCCAATATCAGCCGTCCCAATCTTGGCAATCT
>ERZ506759.495-NODE-495-length-11858-cov-5.15411_pt1 | contig 11858 bp, 8 predicted proteins | sample MGYA00513042_ERZ506759 | MGnify/ENA metagenome assembly ERZ506759
CAAACCAAAGAGAATCAGCCGCATCAGGCAGCGAATAAAAACAATACACCACCACACCACACCACGCAACCCACACACCCACAACCCAACAAACACAACCCCTCAACGGCGTGTCGCACATCCTTAAACGCCAGCGTCAATCGTTTGAACAGATTATGGACACACCCAGCTTTCTTTAAGTTTAAGGACAAAACTAAGGAGCAGCGGAACGAACCGCTACGCATATAGCTTGTGTATGTAGACAGGTAACACAAGTGTTTTCACAAAGGAGTACATATGGCAGATAAGAAAGTCGCCTTGGTAACAGGTGGGGCTCAAGGAATTGGCGAGGCTGCTGTTCGTCGTTTAAGCGCAGATGGTTTTGCTGTTGCTATTGCAGATCTCAACTTGGAGGGCGCTCAGGCTCTGGCCGACGAGCTCAACGCTAACGGCGGCACCGCTTTGGCTATTAAGTTGGATGTATCCGATCAGGCTGCTGTAGATGCAGCTGTGGATGAGGCTGCAGACAAGCTTGGCGATTTTAACGTTATCGTTAACAACGCAGGCTTGGCTCCAACAACTCCAGTGGGTACGGTTACCCCTGAACAGTTCGAGCTGGTTACGAAGGTTAACATTGCAGGAACCATGTGGGGGTGTTCAGGCTGCAACACGTAAGTTCCGTGAGCTCGGTCATGGTGGAAAGATTATTAACGCAACATCTCAGGCAGGTGTTGTGGGTAATCCAAACCTTATGCTCTACTGCTCCACCAAGTTCGCTATCCGCGGTATTACTCAGGTAGCTGCTCGAGAGCTCGCGCCAGAAGGCATTTTGGTTAACGCATACGCTCCAGGTATCGTAAAGACTCCAATGATGATGGACATCGCTCACCAGGTTGCTGTAAACGCTGGTAAGGATGACGAGTGGGGTATGGGCACCTTCTCGAAGGATATTGCTTTGGGTCGTTTGAGCGAGCCTGAAGATGTAGCTGCTGCTATTTCCTTCTTGGCAGGTCCTGATTCCGATTACGTTACCGGCCACACTTTGGAAGTTGATGGCGGTATGCAGTTCCACTGAGTTCGTGTTTGCTAGGTAAAGCAAAAGGGCTTCTTCAAAAGAAGAAGCCCTTAAATTTTGTGCCCCCTCAGGGACTCGAACCCTGGACACGCGGATTAAGAGTCCGCTGCTCTAACCAACTGAGCTAAAGGGGCGCTGCGTATCGCAACGAGTAACTACTATACTCATAAATCAATCAAGCGCAAATACGACACGCCGAAAGAGGAAAACTTTCGCATCGCATTTGCGCTCAATCAATCAGCAAGCCCTAGACAATCTTTGGCATTGGAGTAGTCAAAGAAGTCGTTAAGTTAATGTGTACCACGCCTGCACCGGTATGCATCTCTACCTTCTTGAGCGTAACCGTGCGTTCACTCTCTGGCAGGGCATCGTTATCGGTCATGGTTGCTGGAGACTTCACAGCAAGCACAGCAAGCGAATCAAAATCGATACCCAAAGCTGCAGCGCGATCCTTCTCGGCAGCCAAAATCGATGCGAAACCGTCCTTCTCAATCACGCGGTCAGCTGGAACGCCGTAAGCCTTCTCAGCTACCCAGCGCACGGTATCGAGGAAGTCCTCGCCACTCTTACTTTCTGGACGAGCATCCGAATCTGCGGCCGACACAGCCTCAATAAACGCATCGAGTTGAGAAGCCAATCCTGCTCCACCGTCTCGCCACAAATTGCCAGCGATAGGTTCACGGAAACCAAGTGTTGCCGCAGTCTGGCGCAGCGCTGGAAGCTCATCATCTTCGCCTTCCCACAAGTTAATCATAGGGAAGGAAGGAATACCTAAATCCTCGAGCCGGTTTACAGCAAATGGGTAGCGCCACTGCAATGCCGGATCGTCTTGCCATGTGGTAGCGCGGGTAACAACCACCGCAGCAGCTGGCCACTGTGCGCCATACTCACGCGCAGCAATATCGAGCCACTTCTGACCACCAGCATCAGCGCCGTATCCAGCCTCAACCACAACAACATCGTGCAAAGCGCAGGCCATATCCACAGCAACCAAGCCCGGAATACCAAGAGATACGTTACCGAACGGACCGCAGTGAATGTACACAGGCGAACCTTCGGAACTTTCCATGTACGCAGGGTCAACAGCATTACCAATAACTCGTACAATACGCTCAATATCTACAAATTCCTTAACAAGCACTGGCTTGCCAGTTTCAGGAGCTAAACCTGCAGTCATATTGCCAATGCGTTGCGCAATTTCATCTACCGAGCGAGACAGCACAACGATCTGCATCATTTCACTAGCAGGCGTCAGCACAAAACGCTCAGCCAACTTGCCACCATCTGTCTTCACGGAACGCAAAGAACGGCTTGGAGTTTCAGACACACGAGGAATCAAAACCTCAGACAGAATGCCATCGTCAACAGCCTTCTCACAGAAAGCAGCCAACAGATTCTGCGCATCTGCAATGCGAGCCATTTCACCGGTCAAACCCCAGTCAGCAATTTCTGGGTGAGACAGTGTAGACTTACCGCCACCCGAAGCACCGCCTTTCGAGCCAGCAGCAGTAATACCCATGCTTGGCTGACGCAGTACTGCAGCCGCATCAATACCGCGCTGACGCAATGCATCAATCAAAGCAATGGTGGTTGTGGTCTTTCCTTCGCCGCGTGAAGCTTTCAAAGGTGTTGCTGCTGTAACCAGCACAACTTTACCCTTTTTGAACTGCTCAGGATGACCCTGAACTTCTTTGAGGAAGGCGAAAGCATCAATCTTCATGAGTTCGCCGTAAGCACTCGAATAGGAGGAGAGCTTTCCCGTTAACATCGTGCAACCTTTCTGTGTGGGTGTAGGTGTTGCAAGTCTTTTATTTTGACTACGAAGGCGCAAGACCGCGTTTTTCCGCCGCTATCCGTCTCAGCCACGCGCCGACCATCGACCAGTAACCGACCGTCAGCGCTGAGCTGTCCGAGAAGTTTCAGTATCAGTCAGCCCTACGCCATCAGTCAGCCTAACCGCCGTTTCTAATTATCCTAATTATCCGACATGAAGAAAGCGTTGTGCATCGACATGCTTGTGGTGTACAGCACCTTAGACAGCAAATCGTTGGTTTCTTTCTCAACGATGTCGCAAATCGACTGGTTCGCAGCTTCCAAAATCAAACGCGCACGCTTATCTTCTGTGTTCTCAACAGCAGCAGAGCCTTCTGCAGCGGCAAAAGCAGCAATCTTTTTATCAGCAGCAATAACTGTAGCTACTCCTGCTGCCCCAGTTTTCTGCGCGTAACGGTCAATATGCGCGCTGTTCTCATTAAAGCGAGCATCAGCTAAAGCAGCAATCACACGGTTTGCCCAGTAGAAGTTATGCGCTGTATCAACTGTTTCGGTTGTACCAGTCAAGTATGCAGGAATCGTATCAATATTCGTAAAAATAGGCACGCATACATTAAATGGATTTGAACCATAAGCAGTCCACTGAATAGAGCGCGATGCTTCAGGAGCATATGGACGGATTTGAATAATGCACAAATCGCAGTTGCGGTTAATACCAATGCAACGGAACTGTCCGCGCGTAGCTTCGGAACCGTTCTTTGCATACGGATCGTAAGCAGTGCCCTGATAATGACCGCTCAAAGCATACTTGACGTCTTCAATCGTAATCTTGTGTTCTGGCTGACGAGCCCATGGAATATCGTCGCTCATAGGCGTATGCAATGCTTGAGGACTATCCCAATCTTCGTCATAAGGGTTAAAGAAGCGCTGAATCCACCAAGCGCGTGGAGTATTATACACATGGTCAGAATCAGAATGAGAACCAAAAGCTAAACGAGGATTAAACGCACTAGCGTTTTCTACAGCCAAATCTAAATGATTTTCTTCAATAAACTCACGTAAATCAGCAGAGCACATATGCTCATCCTGATCACCGAAAGCATCATCTAAATCAAACTCATCAATGCCCAACTGATTTGGCATGACCACATAGGAATCATCTGGCACACGCTTAGCCATCCAATGATGACCGCCAATTGTTTCGAGCCACCAGATTTCTTCAGCATCGCTAAAAGCAATGCCGTTCATCTCGTACGTGCCAAACTCTTCGAGCAAAGCGCCCAAACGTTCCACACCCTCGCGTGCCGAGGAAATATAAGGAAGAACGATGGTGAGCATATCTTCTTCACCAATACCACCAGGAATTTCTGGCTGTCCATCGCGAGCAGGAACAAGCTCAACAAGCGGATCTGCACCCAGCACGCGCTCGTTAGAAGTCAATGTTTCCGTAGCGCTCATAGCCACGTTCTTCTCGTTCACGCCATGCTCAGCCCACAAACCATTTTTCAGTAAGGCATCTGGCACAGAAGTGTAGCGCATCGGATTATCTGGCAAATCAATCTCTACATGAGAAATAACACTTTTATAGTGACGAGGCTGATCGTCTGGCTGAACAACCTTAAACTCTTTTTCGGTAAATTCACCGTTCGAGGAATCCTCGTTACGTGAAATAATAGTTGAACCATCATAGCTTGCATTCTTACCGACAAGAATAGTGGTGCAAGGCATAGAATTCCTTTCTGTAGCGGCTGCTTTACTTTTGGCTTTTACTTCTCTGTTTTATTTAGTTCGGTGAGTATGACGTTTTTTGATTGAAGAGCACTGCGTCTTTCAGTTTTACTCGATACGCTCTGCTGATACGCTTTACTGCGCACGAGAGCGAATATATATTTCTCCATAATCAATGACTGCATCTGTGCGGAACACAGCATTGCGTAACTGATTAAGATAGAAACCGTCCTCAAAGCCCTCGAAAGCCTGAGCTGTTCCGTACACGCATAACTTATAATCATGATCGCGGTCAGGAGGTTGCGGACCGTTATAGCGATGGATAACTGCAGGATTAGTTTGCTGAGCAATTTTACTGCCTGCTGAGGTGCGACCTTGCACAGCTTCAGGAATAAGTGATGGTAATTGACGTGAGAAATCTTCAGGTATTTGTAGAGCGTGAGAATCATTAAAATCAAACATAAGCGCGTCTACCGGAATATTCGCCACTGCCCAGTGAATCCATTGAAAACCACAGACAGGAATAGCATCATCATCTACAAATTCCCAGTGCAAATACCGTACAGCAGGATTTAACTGATCGATATAAAACGGAAATGATGTGGTTGGGTATCCATCCGTTTTATGATTCTGTGAAGCGAACTTGCCATAAGTATCGGGCATTAGCGTAAAATCGGCAGAAATCTTCATATCTCCAGTATGCCACGTGGCACGGAATGCGCTAGGCAACACGTGGAGTATGCGATGTATGTAATACTTTTACGCGCTTCCATTACGCTATAACGCTCCCCGCTACGCATTAATCAGCGAGGTTAGCAAAGCCTCTATAGCCAATAACTGTGGTGTATTGCCGTGAATACGGCGACGCGCTACATCAATGCGTTGTATAGCATCAACAGCATGTTGACGAGATACGCGCACCGACATGGCAGCAATTTCTTCTGAAAACTCTTGGTTAATAAGACCGCTAACCATTTCTGCATTATTGTGAATAACTGCTATATCGCGATATACGCTGGCAATCGTAGTTAAAGCACGGTCTACCACATCGCGACTTAAACGTGTTACTCGACGTTTAACATCATCTTTTTTGCCAATAGCGTTATATTGCGAGCGCACAGAAGCATCAATCGGATCATCATCAGCCAAACCGTGAGAACGGCGAAATTCTTTCTGCTGTGCCTCCACTTGCGCATCAATACTGGATTGCGCTTGGTCTTGTGCAGAAGCACACAGCTCTTGAGCAAGCAAAACAGCTTGAGAGGTGCGCGTCATGGAAACGAGATTATCCACAATATTATTGCGCATGCGCACAGCTTCCGGCTGGGTAGCATACAGACGTGCTATGCCAATATGACCTTGAGCCAAGCGCGCAAATTGCTTAGCTTTATGCGCATCCACACCTGTGCTCTCCTGCAAAAACGCAGCAATAGCATCCACTGGTGGAACAGCGAGATTAACAATGCGCGTGCGTGAACGAATAGTTGGCAACACATCTTGGGCTGATGGAGCACACAGAATCCACAACGTGTGGTCACTTGGCTCTTCAATATCTTTGAGCAACACATTTGTTGTGCGCTCGCTCATACGGTCAACATCTTCAATAATAATGATGCGCCACGGGCACAGCGCAGGCATCTGTTCTGCGTGGGCGCTCAGCTCGCGCACCTGATCAATCGTAATGCTCACGCGGTCTGTGGTCAGCGTGGTCACATCCGGATGAGTTCCGGCATCAATCTGTCTGCACGTATCGCATTGACCACATCCGCCCTGTGGACAGTTGAGAGCCTGCGCGAAAGCACGCGCTACATTCGAGCGTCCTGAACCAGCAGGTCCACAAATCAGCCATGATTGCGCAATATGTTCTGGTGAGCGTGCCACGCGAGACAATAACTCAACAACAGGCTGTTGCCCAATAATGGATTGCCAAACGCCACTACTCATGATCAGTCCCGCGCTGAGCAAGCAAAGCGTCTATATCGCAGCGAATATCGTTCCACACCTCGTCAATACTGCGAGAGGCATCAATAACCACACAACGTTCAGGATTCTCAGCTGCAATCTGAAGGAAAGCTGCGCGTGTACGTTCAAAAAAGTCTTCGCCAGCAGACTCTAAACGATCAAGCTCACCCGTGAGACGAGCACGTGACTGTTCAAAACTCATATCCAACACATATGTGCGCTGCGGCCATAGCCCCGCTGTAGCGAACTGAGATAGCTCAAGCACGTTCGCACGAGACAGTTCGCGCCCACCGCTTTGATACGCCATCGACGAATCAATATAGCGGTCCGTTAGCACAGCTTGACCGCGTTCGAGTGCTGGACGAATAAAACGATCTACGTGTTGAGCGCGATCGGCAGCATATAACAACGCTTCTGCACGGTCAGACACATCCTCGCCGTGCAGAAGAATGCGACGTAAATCTTTTCCAAGTTCAGTGCCGCCTGGCTCAAATGTCGTTACTGCACTAATTCCTCGCGACTCAATATAATCGCGCAGTCTGTGCAGCTGGGTGGTTTTACCCACGCCGTCCACACCTTCGAAGGAAATAAACAAACCTTTCGTCATTGTTTATTACTCCTTGGCTGTGCTTTTCTTCGTCGTGCGTTTAGCAGTTGTTTTCTTCGCTGTTGTTTTCTTCGCGGAAGACTTTGCTTTTGTGCTGCGACGCTTGCGCGGACCTGCTGCACGTTTTTCTGCAAGAAGACGGAAAGCAACTTCTGGTTCTATGGATTCAGCCGTATATTGCTTTGGTACGGTACGGTTTGTTTCGCCGTCCGTGATATACATGCCATAGAAACCATCTTTAATAACGACTGGTTTACCTGTATCTGGATCAGGACCGAGTTCGCGCAGAGGAGGTTTGGCAGCTCCACGAGTACGGCGACCATACTTTGGCTTAGCAAATAACTCTTCAGCCTGTTCAACTGTTACGGTGAAAATATCGTCTTCCGAGTTTAGCGAGCGCGTTTCAGCTTTACCGTCTACACCAGTTTTCGTGAGGTATGGACCGTAACGACCGTTATTGGCAAGGATTTCGACCTTCTGAGTTTCGCCTGTTTCCTCGTTTTTCTGCTCAACAGTTCCCACAACGCGCGGCAGATCGAGCAGTTTGACTGCATCGTCCAGGCTGATAGCATCAGGAGTCATTGTTTTGAACAGCGAAGCCATTTTTGGTTTATTCGCTTTATCGACTTTTTCGTCACCCGTTGGCACAGCAATGAGAGCAACGTAAGGACCGAAACGTCCGTTACGCACTTCAATCGTTCCTCCTGTTTGAGGGTGAACACCCAGAACTCGAGGACCACCTGAATTATTATCAATAAGATCGCGTGCAACCTCTTGAGTCAGTTCATCGGGAGCGATGGTTTCTGGCAGACTTGTACGCTTTGGCTTACCTTCTGCATCAAGATTGTCTGCATCTTCCAAATATGGACCATAACGTCCTACGCGCACAGCAAGACCATCGCCCACAGGAATAGTGTTAATCTCGCGCGCATCAATCTCACCTAATTGAGAGACTTGAGCATGCAGACCTTTATGAGCTTGCTCAGATGAATGAGCCGAGTCATCACCATCACCAAAGTAGAAGCGCGTTAACCATGCTTTACCGGTTTCCTGACCTTGGGCAATACCGTCTAAACCGTTTTCCATTTGAGCGGTGAAGGCGTAATCCACATATTGTGGGAAGTTCTGTTCCAACAGTTTAATCACAGCAAAAGCAAGCCATGATGGAATAAGAGCTCGTCCACGTTCATATACGTATCCGCGATCAATAATCGTAGAAATAATGCTGGCATATGTAGATGGGCGACCAATTTCCTTAGCTTCCAAAGTGCGCACTAAGGAGGCTTCCGTGTATCGCGCTGGAGGCTGAGTTTCGTGCGACTGAGGTTCTACCTCTTGTGCCGCAAGCACATCACCTTGAGATAGTGGAGGCAGAATTGTTTCTTGCTCATCCTTCTTACTCGTTGATAGACGTGTAGCCACAAGGAAACCAGGAAATTCAATAACAGTTCCGCTGGCATGGAAAGTAGCTGTGCCCTGATCTGCGGTTACTGCATTCATTTCTACGGTAGCGGTAAAGCCTGTGGCATCTGCCATTTGTGACGCCAAAGCACGACGCCAAATAAGCGTATACAGCTTGAGCTGATCAGTTGGCAAACTCGTTGCTAAATCAGCAGGATTACGGAAATGCGAACCTGCTGGGCGAATAGCCTCGTGCGCTTCTTGTGCACCGGCAGACTTAGTGGCGTATTGGTGAGGCTTCTCAGATAAATATTGAGCTCCCCATTCTTCTTCCACACTTTGACGAGCAGCAGAGATTGCTTCACTCGATAAGGTCACCGAATCGGTTCGCATATAGGTAATATAACCGTTTTCATACAGCCCTTGAGCTGCACGCATGGTTGCGCGAGAAGACATTCCTAAAGTATTACCTGCTGCCTGCTGCAAGGTCGATGTGGTAAAAGGAGGTAAAGGGCGACGCTTATATGGCTTAGAACCTACTGATTCCACAACAAAATCAGTGTTTTTTAGAGCCTCAGATAAGTTCTGCGCGGTCTTTTCGTCTACAACAATCACGCCATCTTTCTCTGCTGCAGCAGTTAATGCGCCGTTCTCATCAAAATCTTTCGAACCAGCAACGCGCGTACCGTCAAGCTGAGTTAAACGTGCTGTAAAAGCGTCTTGGGAAGCATCGGCACTCACCTGAGCAGAGATATCCCAATAGGTTGACTTTACGAAAGCCATACGTTCGCGTTCACGTTCCACAATCAAACGTGTAGCAACGGACTGCACACGACCAGCAGACAGACCTGGTCCTACTTTGCGCCACAATACTGGCGAAAGCTCATAACCGTATAAACGGTCGAGCACACGCCTAGTTTCCTGAGCATCAACCATATGTGCGTCTACATCGCGGGTATGTTCGAGAGAGTCAACAATAGCTGACTTGGTAATTTCATGAAAAACCATGCGCTTAACAGGCACGTTTGGTTTTAGCGTTTCTACCAAGTGCCATGCAATAGCTTCTCCCTCGCGATCCTCATCAGTTGCGAGGAAAACTTCGTCAGCTTTTTTCAAAGCTGCTTTAAGCTCTCTAACAGTTTTCTTCTTATTATCGTCCACAATGTAGTACGGCTTAAAACCATCATCGACGTTCACGCCGAACTTACCGTACTCAGCTTTATCGGATGCAGGAATCTGAGAAGGCTGGGCAAGGTCGCGAATATGACCCACAGATGCGAGCACTGTGTAGTCATCACCCAAATAACCGCCAATTTTCCGCGCTTTGGTAGGCGACTCGACGATTACGAGCTTTTGTCCTTTAGCCATTTTCTGCTCCACTTTCCGATTCGCTATGTGTGTGCCACGCATTGCACACTCAGTTCTTTATTATGCACGCGCCTCGACAAAAGCGCCTCATCGGTGTCTTATCTTCACCGCTTATACGCAAGCAGACGCGCCGAGTTGAGTGTTATTCCCTCTTATGAGTTACGCGCGGGGAGGCGCAGGAGGTTTGCCCAGCAATCCAAAACGTGTTAATGGAGCTGCCGTGGCCTGACGCATTGCAAGCAGTAATCCAAACATAAAGGACGAAAAACCAGCAATCAATGCTATCGTGGCGTACACGCCATACAGGGAGAGCGCGTCAGGACGGTACTGAACAACAGGATAAATCTGTGCTAACACATAACTTCCGTAACCTATAGCGCACGCTCCGGCAACAATCAACACACTTGCAGTAATTTGAATGCTCACGCTGGATTTTCGCGTTCCTACCTCATCCATACCTGAGGCGCGCGTAAATGCCATAGCTAAAAGTCCCAAAGAAACAACTAAAAGAATGGCCATAATGGAATCTGTTGGTCTGTGCCAATTATCGTAAATCACCATAATTCCCACAGACGTGGTAAAAATAACCGCCCATACAGCACAGATAGCGCGCAAAACGCGAGGCACGCACAAAACAAGGCATACGCTGGCAATAGTAGCCAAAGCAGTGTGTCCAGACGGCGCAGAGTTCGCAGGATCAGGAATATATGCATCCAAAACTGGGCGTGGTAGCACGCGCTTCAAACCGTAAGAGCTCACAAAGGCGGCAATAATAAAAACAACAGTGAGAGCGAAGGTGTAAAAACGCTTACGCACAACGGCAACGAGCAGAGCAAGAGCAATCATTACAACGCTTGCCACAATAATCCACCGCGAATCAGTGAATAATGATGGAGCCAGCGATTCAATGCTCGGGAAGAGACGAGACATATCTGACCACATCCAGCTATCGAAACGCTGACCAGGCAGAGTCCATACGCCGGCATAGAACACTGCAGCTGATGCTACTAATCCTAGAACGGCAAAAACAATGCTCGATGCCACAGCGCTGACGCGCGGATGAGTGGCCAAATATTCGTCGGAACCACGATCTCGAGAGCTGATGTTGGCTGCAGACTTCGCTGTGGCTTCTGTGGATGCTTTAGTATTGAGCGCGTTATCATCACTCGCGTTCAAAGATTGCTCGTTGGAATTGTCGCTTTCCTCTCTATGAGAAGGCATCAATATCTCGTTTTTCTGCTGGCTAACTTGGCTCGGAGGAGCAGGTATTGCCATCGTTGGATTGACAGTCTCGCCTGCGCCTTGGTGTTCTGCGTTCTGATTATTCATTTCGTCTGCCATGTGAGTACACAGTACTCGATTACTTCGATGTGCGCAGGAAGACCTGAAAATCAGCACTGAATATGAACATACGATATACAGTATGGTACTGAAGCTCATGTCTTACGACATAGTTCCGCTGACTGTGGGGAGCTGTGTTGTGAGATTTTTTGTTTTTCCTTAAACTCTCGGATAGTGTCGTCAACATGTTTCCTCGCTGCATGCATCGTGGTTTTGCTGATTTTTCGTTCTTTCTTTAGATTTTCAAGTGTATAGCTCATGGTTCATGCTTTCGGTCTAGGAAGCTTGAGATTTGAGGGTCATCTGCGCTAAGCCTAACTACAAACATTATCGCACGCGCGTTCCCATGTGCTGTATCGTTCGTACCTACCAGTTACTCTACTTGGTAAAGCTTTTACCGAGCATTCAAAACACCGTGTTCCGTCTTTAATTGTCATAGCAAACAGTAGTTATGAAAGTTAAAGCACTGTATCACTGATACAGTTTGTGATCTTTCCTTGAAAATCAATGAAATCTGTTTCGCACTAACACAACACATAGCTGTATCGTTCGTACCTACCAGTTAGCGTTACGTGGTAAAGCTTTTACCACGCGAAAGTAGAAGCCTATTGGGCTGTATCATTC
>ERZ506759.501-NODE-501-length-11720-cov-3.13365_pt1 | contig 11720 bp, 8 predicted proteins | sample MGYA00513042_ERZ506759 | MGnify/ENA metagenome assembly ERZ506759
GGGTGGAGTAGGAGAGCATACCGACCTTCGGGTCGATGCCGAAGGCACGTGCGGTCTCGGCGGACTGCAGCGCGATTTCGGAAAGCTGCTCGGCGTCCGGGTTGAGGTTGATGGCGCAGTCGGAGAACACGGCCACATGGTCCTTGAAGCACATGAGGAATGCGCCGGAGACCAGCTTCTGGCCGGGCTTGGTCTTGATGACCTGCAGGGCCGGGCGCACGGTGTTGGCGGTGGAGTTCACGGAGCCGGAGACCAGGCCGTCGGCGTAGCCGAGCACCACGAGCATGGTGCCGAAGTAGCTGGCGTCGGCCAGCTGCTTGCGGGCCTGCTCCTCGGTCATGCCCTTCTTGGCACGCAACTCGCACAGCTTGGCGACCATGGGCTTCAACACGTTCTCGTCGTCCATAGCCTGGAAGCGGGCGCGCTCCAAGTAGTTCAGGCCCAGTTCCTTGCCGCGAGCCAGAATGGCGTCCTTGTTGCCCACGATGATGAGGTTCACGATCTCGCGCTCAAGCAGGTAGTCGGCCGCCTTGATGATGCGGTCCTCCTCGCCTTCGGGCAGCACGATGGTCTTCTTGTTGCTCTTGGCCTTGCCGAGCAGGCCGAACTGGAAGGCGTACGGGGTGATGGGCGCGGTGACGTCCACATCGAGCGCGGCGAGCACTTCATCGGTGGGAGCGTTCTTACGGAAGGTCTCCAGCGCCAGATCCTTGGTGGATTCATCGGTGAACGGCACCTGCGGCAGAGTCCAGACCGGCAGGCCGTACTTGGCGAGGGTCTCCTTAACGGAGAAAGCGTGACGCGGCTCGCATCCGGTCACGAAGATGCCGAGCACCTTGTTGCCAGCGGCCTCCATGCCCTCGATGGACAGCTTGACGGTCTCGTCGAGCTCGTGCGGCCAACGGTCGATGATGCACACGGCTAGGAACACGCCGGCCTTCAGATCAGCGGCGACATTCGCGTCGAATTCATAGCTGGTCGGATCGTTGACGTGGGACTTGTCGGTGCCCACGATCAGGGCGGCGTCCGCGCGGGAAACGTCCATGGCATCGTTGAACGCGCCGACGATATCGCCACGGGCGGTGTCCTTATCCTCGCGCACCTTGTGCACATCGAGACCGGTGGACAGGGCCACGCCGAGTCCGGCATTGGAGGCGGCGAGCAGGATCGGGGTGAATTCGTCATGGTTGGACACAGCAGGGCGGAACACCATGGTCTTGTACTTGGAAGTCAATGCGTTGAGCATGCCGTAAGCGACGACGTTGCGGCCATTGGCGCCTTCAGGGCTGGCGATATATACACGGGTGACGGTCACGATGTTTTTGTCTCCTTTGATGATCAACACGGTAGGGACCACACCTCATTGTAGTGGCGATTACTGTTATCGCTCACGCCGGTGTCGCGCCAATCGGAAGAGCGTCCCCCTGGCGACGCTTTCCGGGGAATGTTGCGCAAAAGTCGGCCGATAGGCCAGAAAACGAGAAAGGCCGGTGCATGAAGCACCGGCCTTGATTGTGGAGCTAGGGGGATTCGAACCCCCGACCCTCTCCATGCCATGGAGATGCGCTACCAGCTGCGCCATAGCCCCGAGTGAAGCTATCCGATTCATGGGAGTCACAAGACCCGCCATGAACCAGCGGAGAAACCACCATATCACCTGATTTGATGGCTTCGTCGTGGAGCTAGGGGGATTCGAACCCCCGACCCTCTCCATGCCATGGAGATGCGCTACCAGCTGCGCTATAGCCCCGTTTTCAATTGTTGGCCCGTTGTTTGGACCTCGTATACATTACGACGAGACGTCGATTCTGGCAAAAGCCGGCGTGTCGCCAAATGACAAAAGTGGGATTTGGCGACACTTTTTGGCTTGTTTCCGCCATTGTTCAGGCATTGGGTTATTCAATTACTGCTTGAACGGTTTTTCGAATACACTGAACCTGTTGGCTCAGCAGGGGAACCGTGACACGATCAGCGTTCGCGTTCCCACTCGTCGGTGTCGGCGATGGCCGGACCGTGATTGTAGTCCAGCAGACGCCAGCGCACAGTGCCATCGGGATTGTCCATCGGCACCAAGCGCACCCAGTGCGCATTACGCAATGAAACCACCGTAGAAAAGGTCGGATCGATTGCGGAAATGCCCAACAGGGTCTGCAATGTCTGCGCAATCCATGCGCCGTGCGAGAACACGAACAGGTCCGTGTCGTCTCCGGCACGCGTGGACCAGTCCTCAAGAGCCTCCACGCCGCGCTTGCCCACAGCTTCCTTGGGCTCGGCACCATACTTCAGCTCGCCGCCCCGAGACTCCATCCAGGAACGGAAGTCCTCGGGGTAGCGTTCGGCCAGTTCGGCCACGGCATGGCCATCCCAATCACCGAAGCTGCGTTCACGGACGCGACGATCATCGACGGGCTCGATTCCACCCAATACGTCGGCGAAAGCTTGCGCGGTGGCGTGCGCACGCTTCAAATCGGAGCAGACAATGAACCGGTGGTTGATTTCCGGCCGCCGATCGACGTACAGGCTTTTCAAGGCCGCGGCGGTCTGCTTGACCTGCCATTCACCCACGGCGTCCAGCGGAATGTCGACCTGGCCTTGGAGCTTGTGAGCGGCGTTGTAGGAGGTGCGTCCATGACGGATAAGGAAAATGGAACGAACATGATTGGTCATAGTGACGATCCTTTCGGTTCCAGCGAGGAAACGGGAAAAAAGGGGAGGGCTGCCTGGTGCCGTCAATGACGTTCGGCAACAGGCAGCCCGACACGCGAATATCAGCGAATATCAGCGTTATGTGATTCGCACGTTACGCGGTGGTGACGGCAGCAGCGTCCGCATGCTCCGCCGTTTCCGGGTGTGCGAGTTCAAGATCGATGGCCGGGCAGTCGCGCCAGAGTCGTTCGAGCCCGTAGAATTCGCGCGATTCCTCGTGCATGACATGAATCACGAAATCACCGTAGTCAAGCAGCACCCACTGGCCCTCGGTCAGGCCCTCGCGAGAGCGTGGCTGACGGCCGGAGCACTTAAGGAACAGGTCCTTTTCGATTTCCTCGGCCACGGCCAGTACCTGACGCTCGTTGGAGGCGCCGGCGATCATCATGATGTCGGTGATGCCGAGCAGGTCGGCTACGTCGAAGGCCACGATGTCGGTGGCTTTGATACGGTCCGCGGCCTCAGCGGCCACGCGGACGGCGTTGATGGAATCCTGAAGTGCGGGCATGGTTCAGCGCTCCCAGGCGGGCTTCCAGCCCTCGACGTTGTGTTGCGTATTCTCGGAGTAGACCATCGTGTCGCTCGGCACGGCGTGGCGCACCACGGAACCGGCGCCGGTGGTCACGTTGTCGCCCACTTCAACCGGGGCCACGAACAGGTTGCCGGCACCCACGTGGCAGCCGGAGCCGATGGTGGTGCGGTTCTTGTGCACGCCGTCATAGTTGGCGGTAATGGTGCCGCCGCCGATGTTGGTGTGGTCGCCGAGCTGGGCGTCGCCCACGTAGCTCAGGTGCGGCACCTTGGTGCCGTTGCCGATGTGCGCCTTCTTCATTTCGACGAACGCGCCGGCCTTGGCATCCTCGCCGAACTCGTTGCCCGGGCGCAGGTAGGTCCACGGGCCGATGTTCGTGCGTGCGCCGATGTGCGATTCCTGCACGCGGGAACGCTCGACCACGGCACCTTCGTCCACGGTTGTGTCAATGAGGGTGGTGTACGGGCCGACGATGGCGTCCTCGCCGACCACCGTGTGGCCTTGCAGGAAGGAGCCGGGCAGGATGGTGGCGTCGCGGCCGATCTGGACATCGTCCTCGATCCAAGTGGTTTCCGGGTCAAGAATGGTCACGCCGTCGCGCATCCAGCGCTCGCAGACGCGGCGGTTGTAGGTCTTGGACAGCGCGGCCAGCTGCACGCGGTCGTTCACGCCTTCGACGGTGAGCGGATCCGGAGCGGCGAACGCGCCGACCTTGCCAGCGGCCTTGGCGGTTTCCAGCGCGTCGGTCAGATAGAACTCACCCTGCGCGTTGTTCGACTTCAGTCCGGCGATTGCCTCGGTAAGCACGGAAGCCTCAAACACGTAGACTGAGGTGTTCACTTCCTGCACGGCGAGTTCGCTGCGATTGGCGTCTTTCTGTTCAACGATGCGCAGCACGTTGCCTTCGCGATCGCGGATGATGCGGCCGTAGCCGGTCGGGTCATCGAGGATGGTGGTGAGCACAGTGGCGCCGTTGCCGGAGACGGTGTGGAATTCGACCAGACGGTGCAGCGTCTCGCTGTCGAGCAGCGGCATGTCGGAGGCGGCGATCAGCACCGGGCCATCGACCGTGCCAGCCTCGGTGAGCTGCGCCATTGCGCACTGCACGGCGCGGCCGGTACCGGGAATGTCGTCCTGGTTCACAATGGTGACCTGCTCGTCATAGGAGCGGGCGGCTTCGGCGACGCGCTCGGCCTGGAAGTGCACGACCACGGCCAGCGTGTCGGGATTCAGGGCGGCCACCGAATCCATGACCCTGTTCAGGAAGGTCTTGCCTGCAAAAGCATGCAGCACCTTCGGCTTGTTGGAACGCATGCGGGTACCCTCGCCGGCGGCGAGGACGATGGCTGCGGATAATGCCATAACTGACGTATTCCCTTCGATCGGAATGTCTATTGAGGGTGGAAACACCTCAAAACAATAGACGGCCGCCCGGATGTCGAGCGGCCGTCAGCCGTTCCCCCACCTGGACTCGAACCAAGACAAAGGGTTCCAAAGACCCGTGTGCTGCCATTACACCATGGGGGAGTCGTGGGCTTTCGGCCCACAAGTGTTCATTTATACCATACTGTCGGTATTTACCGAAAGGCTACGCCATGTCGCGTCTCGCATCGTGTGCTTTCCACGAACAAACACGCACGTGATCAGGCGAACAGGAAGCCTTGACCGTGGTGCTCGGGGTAGGTGTCGAACAGTTCGGCGACCGAGCCGTCCTCGAATACGGCGCGGATGGCGCTGGCCAGCAGCGGGGCGATCGACAGGACGGTCAAGCCATCCCAGCGCTTTTCCTCGGGAATCGGCACGGTGTCGGTCAGCACGACCTCACGCGCACCGCAGTTCTTGAGTCGCTCGATGGCCGGGCCGGAGAGCACGCCATGCGTGGCGACCACGGTCACCGACTTGGCTCCCGCGTCCTGCAGCACGTGGCATGCGCCCGCGATGGTACCGGCGGTGTCGATCAGGTCATCGACAAGCACGCAGTCCTTGCCGGCGACGTCGCCGACCACACGGTTGGCGACCACCTGGTTCGGGCGGGTGATGTCGCGCGTCTTGTGCACGAAAGCGAGCGGACCGCCGCCGAGACGCTGCGCCCACTGCTCGGCCACGCGAATGCGGCCGGCGTCGGGGGAGACGACGGCGACGTTGTCGAGATGGCCCTGGAAACGATCACGGATGTAGTCGACCAGCACTGGCATGGCCACCAGATGATCGACCGGGCCGTCGAAGAAGCCTTGGGACTGCGCGGCATGCAGATCGACCGACATGATGCGGTCGGCACCGGCGGTCTTCAGCAGGTCGAACACCAGACGGCAGGAGATGGGCTCGCGGCCGCGGTGCTTCTTGTCCTGACGGGAGTAGCCGACCAACGGGCAGACCGCAGTAATGGAACGGGCCGAGGCGCGCTTCAATGCGTCGATCATGATGAGCTGCTCCATGATCGCCTTGTTGATGGGCTTGTAGTGGCTTTGCAGCACGAACACATCGGCGCCACGCACCGATTCAGTGTAGCGCACGTACATCTCGCCGTTGGCGAAATCGTATGCGGTGGTTTCAAGGACGTCGATGCCGAGCTGCTCGGCGACATCCTCAGCCAACTTCGGATGAATCCTTCCCGTAACGAGAATAAGATTCTTATCGGGCTTCCCTTCAAGGATTGCGCTCACCATGTCTCCCAACGTGTGGTCTCGTTGATGCAGTCTTCAGCATAGCCGTTCTTCACGACCGGTTGGACAACTCAGCGTTGCCTGCCGTTCACCTGCCGCTTGCGATCCATTGTTCGATGGCCTGTTTGACCGCCTTTGCATAGATATCGCTATCCATGCTCGGGTGGATGCCGTCGGAGCCGAGCACCTGCGCGTTCGCGTTGGCTGTGGCATCCCAATCCACCAGCACCACATTGTCTGGATGTGCGGCCGCATAATCGGCAAGCACCTGGTTGGTAGGTGGAATCCACGTACGGTCTCCGTGGGCATTGACCAGTACCAGCACGCGGTCGGGGCCGATCATATTACGAATCTGGTCCAACTGATCGGGGGTGATTGCCGAATTGGTGCCAAGGCCGATCAGCACCCATTGCCGCAGACTGCCGGCGGACAGATCGTTGCCGATGAGTTCGGGGGCGACCATGATGGAGCGGGAAACGCTCGCGTCGGTCTGAATGCCGGGGAAGACTTCCGAAAGGCCCTGTGATGAGGCCAGCATCACCGAATCGCCTATGGCGGTAATCTGATCGCCGGTGGGCATCTCATGCTTGGGCTTGGGCGGTGCCGGCATGGCATGGCGCAGCAGCACGTGTTCGGTTTTCTGCATACGTTCCAGTTGTGCGGCCTGTTGCTCCAGCTGGATCTGCATGGCGGTTTTCGCAGGTGCATGAGCAATGCCCTGCGCGCAGCCGACCAACGACAGCACCAGGATAACGTCAACGGCAATAACCCGGGCCGCATGATTCTTCTTGTTCGTGCGAAGGGGCACCACGACGGATATCACCGAGTGCGTTGCCGCCGGTTTCTCCACCATCAGCCAGGAAATCATCACCGCAATGGCGGTGAGCAACGCGGTCATGATGAGAGGCCAAGGCCCTACTGCCTTGAAGATCTTCGGGGCAAGGGCGCTGGAAAGAATCCACAACGGCCAGTGCCACAGGTAGATGCCGTACGAATACTTGCCGAGGGAGGCCAATGGCTTGAACACCATGAGGCTTTGCATCCAGGAATCGTCGGAGATGGTACCGGCAATCAGCAGCACGGACAACAAGCTGGACAATATGATGCCACCGCGGAAGGCGAATGCATCCTGTTTGCCGATAACCGCCATGGTGACCAAGGCAATCAGGCTGAGGAACGCCAATACCGGTGCCGCCGCATTCCAGATGCGATGCTCCACGGGAATCCGAGGTAACAGAGCCCGATGTGCGGCGGCCGAAGCGCTCGAGCTAATGGTGCGGGGCATCGGCACAGCCCTCTGACGAGCGTGGCCCAACTGAGGAGCGGTGACCCACCAGGCGAGAGCCACACCCAGCATCAGGCCCATGCTGTGGGTATCGGTGCCGAAGTAGACGCGGGTGGGGTCGCCCTTGGGCACATACATCACCCACATGGCGATACTGCTGAACGCCGCGAGTCCCAGTGGGATGAGTGAGGGCAGTTTCGTCTGGCGGAGCTTCCACATCAGCCAGACGATGAACGGCACGATGACGTAGAACTGCATGAGCACGCCAATGAACCACAGATGGCGAAACACCTGCGGGTTCATTTGATCGAAATAGCTTTGGCCTCCGGCAATGGCGTACCAGTTGTAGCAGCCCAGCAGCACGGTGATGACTTGGTCGCGGATGGAAACTAGAACGTCGTGATCGAACAGCCAGCCGACGGAGACGATGACCGGAATCAGCAGAAACAGCGCCGGATAGAGACGTACTGCACGCTTGGGAATATATCGCACGAGATTCAGCGATCCGGTTTTCGCCAGAGAACGGATCAAACTGACGGCAATCAGGAATCCAGAGACGGTGAAGAACACGTCGACTCCGTAGAATCCGCCTGGCAGCCGTTGCTGCATGCAGTGGTACAGCACAATGGCTATCAGCGCCAGTCCTTTAATACCGTTTAAACCCACGAACCGCTTCACGGATAATCCTTCTCTCGCCGTAGTGCTGATGGCATTCCCCGTTCTCTCTAACAAACAGAAAACAAGCCCAGCATGGCCGAGGGGAGAGACAATGCGACAGCAGCGAATCGTCAGGCCGCATGCTGCATGATTACCGGCTTGACGATTCGCGGCATACCGCGCTTATCGGTGGCGCTTACCGGTGATACAGACTCACCCGTTCGTACTTCGGTTCGCAGCACACGTTGATGCCGAGTTTGCGATACAGCGCCTCGTCCGTGGATGAGATGATAACGGAGAAGAAGGCGTCGGCGCCGTGCAGCAGTTCGAGGCCGTCGATGACGCGCTTGGCCACCGGGTCCGTCGCGCTGGTGATGGACAGCGCGATGAGCGTCTCGTCGGAGTGCAGACGGCGGTTCGTGCTGTTGAGGTGCTCCGTCTTGAGACGGCAGATCGGTTCGATGGCCGCGTCGTGGATGACGGGCAGCTCCAGGTCGACGCCGGTGACGGTTTTGAGCGCGTTCATCAGCAGGGAGCTCGCCGCACCGAGCAGGTCGCCGGTCTTGCCGGTGACGACGCGGCCGTCAGGCAGGAGCATGGCGCCGGCTGGGCCGCCGGTCGCCTGCTCCTTGGCGAGGGCCGCCCCGCGCGCCGGGGACGGGTTCTCGTCGACGCCCGCCTTCTTCATGATGGAACGGAGTCGTTCGATCTGCTCCTCGCCGTTGCCGGTGCGCTTGAGGTTCACGCAGGCGGTGAAGTAGCGGCGCACGATCTCCAGACGCGCGGCATCGCGGCAGGCATCGTCGTCCACAATGGCGTATCCGGCCATGTTGACGCCCATATCGGTGGGGCTCTGATAGGGGCTTTCGCCCATGATGCGCTCCATCATGGCTTTGAGCACGGGGAATGCTTCGACGTCGCGGTTGTAGTTGACGGTGGTCTCGCCGTGCGCCTCCAGATGGAACGGGTCGATGATGTTCGTGTCGTCGAGGTCGGCGGTGGCGGCCTCGTACGCGATGTTCACGGGATGGTTCAGCGGAAGATTCCAGATGGGGAACGTCTCGTATTTGGCGTAGCCGGCGTTGATGCCGCGCTTGTGCTCGTGGTAGAGCTGAGACAGGCACGTGGCGAGTTTGCCGGAGCCGGGGCCGGGCGCGGTGACTACGACGAGCGGTCGGGTGGTCTCGATGTAGTCGTTCTTGCCGTATCCGTCGTCTGAAACGATGTGTTCGATGTCGTGCGGGTATCCGGCGATCGGGTAGTGCAGGCGGCAGGTGACGCCGAGTTGCTCGAGGCGGTGGCGGTAGGCGTCGGCGGCGGGCTGCCCGGCGTACTGGGTGAGAACCACGGTTCCCACGTGGAAGCCTCGCGAGCGGAAGACGTCGATGAGGCGCAGCACGTCCTCGTCGTAGGGGATACCGAGGTCGCCGCGGGTCTTGCCCTGCTGGATGTGGTTGGCATTGATCGCGATGACGATCTCCACGTCCGCGGCCATGCTCTCGAGCATGCGGAACTTGGTGTCCGGCTCGAAGCCGGGCAGCACGCGCGAGGCGTGGTAGTCGTCGAAGAGCTTGCCTCCGAATTCCAGATACAGCTTGCCTCCGAACTGGTCGATGCGCCTCCTGATGTTGGCGGCCTGCAGTTCGATGTATTTGTCGTTGTCGAATCCCTGTCGCATGTGGTCCGGCATACCTTTCCGAAACGGCGTCGTAAACGGGAAGATTATACGCGAATGCCCGGGGCTACACGCGTGGCTCCAAGCATTGCTTCAACTGTAGAATCCGTTTTTCAATCTCTCGAATGACCTCGACGAAGACTTGATCTTCGCTTCCGGTCGGATCTTCTAATCCCCAGTTATCGTCAAATGCTCTACCAATGAAAGGACAGCCCACATTGCACCCCATGGAGATTGCAATATCAGGGGCAGGAATATCCGAGATCAGTTTGGAATACTGGGTTTTCTCCATGTCAATCCCGTACAGTTCTTTCATAATGCGGACAGCATCCTGATTGATTTGCGGTTTTGTTTCCTTTCCTGCGGAATAGCTTTCAAACACATCGGAAGCCAAGTGCTTTCCCAGGGCCTCGGCAATCTGACTGCGGCAGGAATTATGGACACAGATAAATGCCACCTTTTTCTTACTCATATTTGAACCAGTCTTTCGTCTTATTTGCGTTTTTTTACAAGGAACAGCATCACGGGAACTTCTGTCAGCACACCCACAGTCGTTGCCAGTGCCGCAGGGGAAGTCGTTCCAAACAAGGCGATTGCAACAGCAACAGCCAGTTCAAAGAAGTTGGAAGCCCCAATCATTCCGGCGGGAGCAGCAATCTTGTAGGGCAACTTCAAAACCCGGCAAGCGATATACGCAATCGCAAAAAACAGGAAGGTCTGTAAAATCAGCGGTACCGCAATCAAAACAATGTGCAGAGGTTTTTCCAGAATGGTATTGCCTTGGAACGAGAAAATCATCACCAGCATCAGCAATAAGCCAATGGTAGTTGCACTGTCAAACATACGGATGAAAGTCTCCTCAAAGTACACTGCCCCTTCCGCTTGATGACAGCTGAACGGGTCAGCATACCGCCAGCCAGAGGAATCACCACAAACAGTACCACAGAGAGAATCAGGGTATCCCACGGAACGGGAACATTGGAAACGCCCAGCAAAAACTTTACAATCGGGACGAAAGCTACCAGAATTATCAAGTCATTGGTGGCCACCTGAACGACAGTGTAAGCTGGATCGCCCTTGGTCAGACTGCTCCACACAAACACCATAGCGGTACAGGGAGCAGCACCCAACAGAACCGCACCTGCCAGATATTCCGTTGCCAGTTCCGGCGTAATAAAGCCTTTGAAAATGACAAAGAAGAACAGGCTTGCGATGCCGTACATGGTGAATGGCTTAATCAGCCAGTTTGTAACCCATGTGACAAAAACGGGGGTGCGGTAGTTTTTTGGCAGGCGACGATTGCCGTTTCGAGGTGGTGCTGTTTCCTCCTCGGATCACAGTCCAAGAAAACGGCACCACCTCGCCTACCCAAAAAGCGCTCTTCATTTACTCCCACAACGGTTCAACAACGAACCACCACCCACGAAAACAGCAATAGCGCCTAAAACAGCAAAGAAGAAGCCTCCGTCCCAACGCGGGAACGGAGGCTCGATTACCGTATTTGCTCACCGATGCCGCTGGTGGCTTTGTCATGAGTCGCATACGAAACAAAATTCAGCGGTACACCACGGCACTCAAAAGAGCAGGTCAAAGCCCTATCGGCTTACTCCCATTCGATGGTCGCCGGCGGCTTGGAGGTGCAGTCGAGGACGACTCGGTTGATCTGGCGGCATTCGTTGGTGATGCGCGTGGAGATCGTGGCGAGCACGTCGTAGGGCAGACGCGACCAGTCGGCGGTCATGGCGTCCTCCGAGCTGACCGGGCGCAGGACGATCGGCGAGCCGTAGGTGCGCTCGTCGCCCTGCACGCCGACGGAGTGGACGTCGGCGAGCAGCACGACGGGGCACTGCCAGATGTCGCGGTCGAGGCCGGCGCGGGTGAGCTCCTCGCGGGCGATGGCGTCGGCCTCGCGCAGCACGGCGAGGCGTTCGCGCGTGATCTCGCCGACGATGCGGATGCCGAGGCCCGGGCCCGGGAACGGCTGGCGCCAGACGATCTCGTCGGGCAGGCCGAGCTCGGTGCCGATGGCGCGCACCTCGTCCTTGAAGAGGGTGCGCAGCGGCTCGACGAGTTCGAACTTGAGATCCTCGGGCAAGCCGCCGACGTTGTGGTGGCTCTTGATGTTGGCCGCGCCGTCGCCGCCGCCGGATTCGACGACGTCCGGGTAGAGCGTGCCCTGCACGAGGAACTTGACCTCCTTGC
>ERZ506759.539-NODE-539-length-11016-cov-4.38719_pt1 | contig 11016 bp, 9 predicted proteins | sample MGYA00513042_ERZ506759 | MGnify/ENA metagenome assembly ERZ506759
GAAGAGAGAGGTTGGCCGCATTCCTCCATCCGAATGAATTCGGAGGCTTCCTGCGGCTATTTCTGTGAAAAACATTTCGCCCGCCGACGTCACCGTCAGGCGGGCGACACTTTCCGGACCAATCGAGCGGACTCAGGTAAAGCCTCAGCGGCTCCTCGTCTCGATCGCATCGATTGCGTCGATCACGGCCGAGCGGAAGCCCTTTCTTTCGAGCGCCGCAACGCCGATGATCGTCGTGCCGCCGGGCGAGCAGACGGCGTCCTTCATCGCACCGGGATGCGCGCCCGTCTCGAGCTGGAGCTTTGCGGTGCCCGCAAGCATCTGGGAGGCGAGCGAATAGGCGGCCGCGCGCGGTACGCCGTGCTTGACGGCGCCGTCGGCGAGCGCCTCGATGAACATGGCGGCAAAGGCCGGACCGCAGCCCGCAAGCGTGCCCGCGGCGGACATCATCTTCTCGTCGGCGAATTCGGCAAGGCCGAGCTTCGCAAAGAGCTGCTCGACGAACGCCTCGTCGTCGAGCGTCATCGAATGGCGGGCCTCGCAGATCACGATGCCCTCGTTGATGGACACGGGGGTGTTGGGAAGCGTCGAGAGATGGCGCGTGCCGGGCTCGAGGATGGACTCGTAGAAGTCAAAGAGCCTGCCCACCGCCACCGAGAGGACGAGCCTGTCCTTGAGGATCCCGCGAATGGGCTTCACGACGCCCTCGACAAGATGGGGCTTCACGGCCACCACGACCACGTCGGCCCAGCGTGCGGCCTCCTCGCAGGTCGCAAAGGCCTTCATGCCGCGCGCCTTCGTGCGCGCCTCGAGCACGTCCTGACGGCGGGAGGCGGCGCCGAGCTGCTCCGGCTTCACCGCTCCCGAACGGATCCAGCCGTCGGCCATGGCCGACGCCATGTTCCCGAAGCCCAAAAACGCAATGCGCACCGTGGATAAATCAAGCATCTTTCTTCCTTCACTTTGAACGGCCCGGGACGTCTGACGGCGCCGCAAAACCGAAAACAGAATCTGATCATTATGGCGCACTTCGAAGGCGAACGGCTCAAACGCGTTCCACGCCTCATTCGACAAGAGAGGCGGGCATGCCTAAAATATCCTCCTGCAGGCGTTCCCAGAGGACGCCACGGTGATGACTTCAACCCTCAAACCACAGCCAGAAGACACAAATTGCGCAACTTTCTCAAGGAATTCCAGGCGTTCATCTCGAAGGGCAACGTCATGGATCTCGCCGTCGCCGTGATCATCGGCGCCGCCTTCTCCAACATCGTCAACTCGCTCGTCAAGGACATCGTCAACCCGATCCTCGGCGTGCTCGTCGGCCGCCCCGACTTCACGAACCTCTTCGTGGTCCTCAAGCCCGTCGAAGGCTACACGGGCCCCCAAACCTACGAGGCCCTCGTCAAGGCCGGCGCCACGGTATTCGGCTACGGCGCCTTCCTCACGGCCGTCGTGCAGTTCCTGCTGCTCGCCTTCGTGATCTTCTGGCTCATCAAGGTCGTCACGACCATCCGCAAGCGCCTCGAGGCCGAAGCCGCCAAGCTTCTCAAGGCCGAAGAGGAGAAGAAGGCCGCCGCTCCCGCCCCCGCCCCCGCGCCCACGCCCGAGGACGTCGTGCTCCTTCGCGAAATCCGCGATCTCCTCAAGAGCGGCGCCGCCTCGAACGCCGAGGTCAAGGCCGCCGTCGAAAAGCTCCAGCAGCAATAAGACCTCCTTCATCGAAAGTCACCGAAAGGCCGCATCGCAGTCGCTGCGATGCGGCCTTTTTCGTCCTGCAAAAATTCAAAAGGGGCCCCCGCCTCAGGCGGGAGCCCCCCTTTCGAATCATGGTTCGGACGTCTTCTCCGTCAGGCCTTGAGCGCCCCGGCGAGCCTGAAGAGCTGCGTGGCCGTGAGGCGCACGCCCTCGGCGCCGCTCGACATGGCTTCGCCGAGCGTCATCGGACGGCTCGTCACGGGCATCACGGCCGTGACGCCCTTCTCGTACAGGGCCTCGAGGTTCGTGCCTTCTGCGATGCCGCCTGCGAGCACGACGACGGGCATGCCGTTCGCACGGGCCGCCACCGCACTGACGAGCTTGCCGCCCGCCGTCTGGTCGTCGACCATGCCCTCACCCGTCACGATGAGGTCCGCATCGGCCGCAAGGGCGGAGAAGTTCATCAGGTCAAGAAGCGCATCGCTGCCCGACAGAAGCCTGCCGTTGAGGAAGGCGACGACGCCCGCGCCGCAGCCGCCGGCCGCGCCCGCGCAGGGCATGTCGGCGAGCTTCGGGCCCTTGTTGCGCTCGAAGATCGTGGCCAGATGCGCCATGCCGGCCTCCATCGTCTCGACCATCTCGGGCGTGGCGCCCTTCTGGGGGCCGAAGACCCTCGCGGAGCCGTTCGGGCCGCACAGGGGATTCGTCACGTCGCACAGCGCCTCGATCCTCACGCCGCTCTCAAAGAAGAACGGATTGAGGGCGATGTGGCGGATGGCGCCGAGCGTGGCGCCCGTTGGGATGAAATTGCGGCCGTTGGGCGCCGTGAAGCGCACGCCGAGCGCAGCGGCCATGCCGCAGCCCGCGTCCGTCGTGCAGCTGCCGCCGAGGGTGATCACGATGCGGCGGTGGCCCGCATTGAGCGCCTCGCCGATGAGCTGGCCCGCGCCGAAGGTCGTCGTGTTGGCGGCGGAGAAGCCGGGCAGCCTGTGCTGCAGGCCCGCAGCCTCCGCGAGCTCCACATAGGCCGTGTCGCCCGCGCTCAGATAGCGCGCGCTCACGGGCTGGCCGCAGGGGCCGGTCACGCTGTGCACCACGAAGGAGCCGCCGATGGAGTTGCGGATGACGTCGAGCGTGCCCTCGCCGCCGTCGGCGGCCGGGATGGACGTCACCTGCGCGTCCGGCATGACGTCGAGCGCCGCCTTCTTCATGATGGCGCAGAGACGGGCGGAGGAAAGGCTCCCCTTGAAGGAGTCGGGAATCAGCAGAATTTTCACGATCAGGTTCCGTAGCGAGAAGTCGGCCGGCGGCCTTCGTGCTCGTCCAGAGCCCCATCGCCGGCCTCATCCGCACGCGTCGGACGGCGTGCGGGAAAAAAGTCCCTACATCATATCGATTTTGCGTGCGTTTTGTACGATTCACGCCCGCAGGGATACATCTGCTCGCCTTTTGTCCGCACGCTCCGCGCGCCCCTATGAACCGCATCCATCCCGTCTGGCATGCACCTCGTCCGCCACGCCGAAACGGTAGTCGTCGAACACCTCCGCCGTCGACGGAAGCACCCACCTGCCCGAGGCATCCCGCTTCCCCGCCTCCGCGAGCCTTGCCCCGTTCGCACCGAGCGTCCAGACGCGTGAGCTGCGCATCTGCGCGCAAAGGCAGGTCTTCTCCCGGATGCCGTCCTGCGCCGTTCCCGCAGCCTCGGCCTCGCGCCAGGCCTTGAGATACGCGCAGCCGCCGTGATCAAGCATGTACCCGTAGGCCGCGCACTGCGGCTTGAGCGCGGCGTTGATCGCGGGACTCGACTTGAGCATCCTCATCGGATAACCCGTCGGCGAAATGCCGTTGACCTCGATGTCCTCCGCCCGCGCGTTGAAGTACTGCTGCTTGACGTCGTCGGGAAGGCCCGACTCCTTCGTGACCGCAAAGCGCGTCGCCGCCTGAATGCCGTCGGCGCCCGCCTCCTGCATCATCCGCACGCCGTCCGTGCCCGTGAAGACGCCACCCGCAGCGAGCACCGGAATCGAGAGCTTGTTCTCGGCCAGATAGGCCTTCACGTCGCGAACGATGTCGGGAAGCGAGAAGTTCGCCCAGTCCATGCCGAAGCCGAGGTGACCGCCCGCAAGCGGCCCTTCGACCACGATGTAGTCCGGCAGGCGTTCGGTCTTGGCGGACTTGCGAAGGAACAGGTTCAGAGCCCTGCGGCTCGAGACCACGACGCCGAGGCAGGCATCGCGAAAGCGCGGATGCTCGCTCATGAGCGCAAACGACGACGTGTGAAGGCCGGCCGAAAGGCTGATGCCGTCAATGCCCGCGTCCAGCGCGCCGAGCAGGCGGGCCTTGAGCGTTTCAAGCCCCGAATTCATCGTGAGCTTTTCCATCACGTTCACGTGAATGAGACCCTCGCCCTTCTTGCCCTCCATCACGCTTCCGAGATAGAGCTTCGCGGCCTCGCGGATCTTGTCGACGGGAAAGAGAAAGCCCGCCTGGCCCATCGTCTTCTCAATCTTCTTGCAGGCGATGGTCTTCATGCGCGTAAAGCCGGTTCCGAACAGGCGGTCGGCAAGGTCGGGAATCATCGCGTCCGAGACGTGGCCGATCCCGCCGCGAGCCGCAACGGCCTGAGCCATTTCGGCCGTCGAGATGTTGACGCCCATGCCGCCCTGCATGACCGGAACAAGGCTGCGGCCCTTGAGATTGAGACGGAAGTCGTCAAGACGAAGTTCGTCAAGGCTTTTCATTCGTAGATGTCCTTTTCGTGCGTACCTGCCGGGCACCATCGCCCGGCGTCATGACCGCAAAGTCTGCCTGCCCGGCCCCCGTCTTCCGGCCCGCCATTTATTCGGGTTATCACTGATAAATTCAACCCTCCTTTTTCGAGCAAAACTTTCGGAGTCTGCACGCCAGTCAACGACAGACTGCGTAAATATTAAGCATATCCATACGGACTACCCTGACGGCGGTAGTGGGAATTCCCTTGTACACAAGTACCAAAAGGCTCGAAATCGCATCGACTTCGAGCCTTTTAATGACAAACTGACGAATGATGTCGAGAAAAGAGGCTTCGAGCCTCCCGGCGGCTCAACAGCCGCGCATCATCCGAAAAAACATTTGGAAATCATTCCATTGGGACGACGGGCTTCTTCGGGACCATGCAGCCGAGGACGTCCTTCGTGAGGTCGTTCCAGCGGTAGATCGTTCCGCCGAAGTCCTTCTGAAAGGCGACGGCGGCCTCTTCAGTGCTGAAGGAGGCGAGCGACTTGCCCATGGTGGCCTTGCGGCTCGAGCCCTGGACGTACCAAGCGGATTCGGCATCGATGAAGGAGGCGTTCGGATGCTCCCAGTCGTTGCCGGCCATGTCGTTGACCCAGATGCCGGCGATCTTGTCCGAGACGCCGAGGCGCAGCATCGTGCAGGTCATGCACTTCGTGCTGCAGAACTTGTAGACACGGCCGTTCTTCGTCACGATCTCGGACTTGGGACCCGCATACTTCGTGATCCACATGTCGCACGTGTGGCACTGGTCCCGATCCGTGATCGGCTGCGTGCCTGCGTCGGCCGCAACGACCGCAGAAGCGGCAAAGGAAAGGCACAACGCAGCGGCAGCGCCGGCAAGCCTGGCGGCAAAATTCATGTTTTCATCTCCTCATGCGGCCTTTTTTGATCTTGCTTGGTCTTGCGGATGACGATGCAAAAAAAAGTCCGAGTCCGGCCGCCGGACCCGAAAAGCGTCATGCCGCTTGGTCTCAATCGATCATAACCGAACGTTCTGTCGGCGTCCGTCGCAAATAACCGAACGTCACGTTCGCATTCGCCGCCCGCAAGCCCCGGATGCACGACGGGCCGCAAACTTTCGCTCGCAGCCCGTTGGATTTGAATGAATGTCGAGTCGCCGGCCTCATGCCGCCGCAAAGAAGAGCATCAGGACGATCTGGCCCGAGATGATTCGCAGGAACATTGCGAGCGGATAGACGGTCGAATAGGCGAGCACGGCGAGGCCGCGTTCGGAGAGGCTGTTGACGAAGCTCAGTGCCGAACTGCTGGTCGTGGAGCCCGCAAGAAGGCCCGCGATCGTATGGAAGTTGAGCTTCATGAAGCGGCGCGCGACGACGGACATGATGGCGAGCGGCACAAAGCTGATGACCAGGCCGAGGCCCATGTAGGCCCAGCCGATGCCGCTCACAAAGGCATCGATGAAGAGATCGCCGGCAGCCAGACCCGTGCTGGCGAGGAAGAACGTCAGGCCCCATTCCCTCAGCATCAGGTTGGCGGAGATCGTCGTATAGGTGACCAGATGAAAGCGCGGGCCGTAGTAGCTCAGCAGAATGGCCGCAATGAGCGGACCGCCCGCGAGCCCGAGCTTGATCTCGCTGGGCATGCCCGGGAAGGCGATCGGAACGCTTCCGAGCACGAGGCCGAGGGCAATGCCGATGAAGATCGCGAACACGTTGGGGCGCTCCAGACGCTTTTCCTGATTGCCCATCATGGCCGCAAGTCGCGCGCAGGCATTGGCCGGACCCACGCAGTTGAGCGTGTCTCCGATCTGCAGGCGCAGCGAGTTGTACGGGAAAAGCTCGACGCCCGCGCGGTTGATGCGCGTGATGTTCACGCCGTCCATGCGGGATAAGTGCAGATCCTCGATGAGCGTGCCGTTGACCTCCTCGCGCGTCACGCTGATGCGGCGCGAGACGAGCGGCGAGTGCGCCGTGGCAAGGTCGATTTCCGTGTCCTCCTCGCCGCAGAAGGCGACGATCGCCTTCTTGTCCACCGGCCCCGCCACGATGCGGAGCTTGTCGCCCTCATGCACGACCGTTTCGGCTGTCGGGCTCGTGATGACCCCGTCATGCAGAATGCGCGAGCAGATGAAGTTGCGGCCGACCAGGGCGCGAATCTGGCGAAGCGTATGGTTGTCAAGCGCGTGATTGGTGAGCGTGACGTGAAAGTAGATCGGCGTCTGGGCGCGCTTTTTCTGCGCCTCCTCCCAAAGAAGCTCCTCATGCTTCACGTCGATGTTGAAGACCTTTCTCACAAAGATGAGCGTGAGGATGATGCCGAGAATGGAAACCGGATAGGCGCAGGCATAGCCGACAGTGATGTCGCCCTGATAGCCCATGGTTGCAAGTGCTTCCTGCGTCGCGCCGAGACCGGGCGTGCTCGTGATGGCGCCGAAGTGAACGCCCATGAGCTGCGGCAGCGAAAGCACGCCGCCCGACACGGCCCAGATGCCGACCGTGAGCAGCAGGCTCAGCACCACCGCCAGGCACATGAGGCCGTTCAGGCCCCAGCCGCTGTTTCTCAGGGTCGAGAAAAACGACGGGCCAACCTGCAGGCCGATGAAGAAGACAAAGAGGACGAGGCCGAAGTTTCGGAAGAAGGAAATGATCGACGGATCGACGTCGACGCCGAGATAGCGCGCAAAAAGACCCAGAAACAGCACGCAGGTGATGCCGACAGAGACGCCGAAGAACTTGAAGCGTCCGATCCAAAGGCCCGCCGCGATGATGAGCGAATATGCGAGAAGCGCATGCGCGAAGGAGCCTGAGTCGGTGAGTAATGACTGAAGCCAGCTCATGACAGATTTGTACGGTAAAAAGATCCGCGATCAATTGCAATCTGTCATTGTAGATCAGCCGCCTCCAGCCCGCCACACGCGTCTGCGGGACTCAGGGACAAAAGACCCGACAAAAACATTACAGCGGCAGGCGTTGACACACTTTAAGCGTCACAATCTCCCGCGAACAGCCCTTCAATCAAGCCCGCGCTTCTTTTCCGCAACCAGACAGAATTCCGTCACGAGACGCTCGGCCGCACCCTTCACCGCAACTTCGCCCGTCTTCTTGCGCACAATCCTCACGTCTGCGCCGAGCGACCCCAGAACCTCAACATCCCAGGCCGGACGATCGATCCTCGAGAGCGGAAGCGAATGCGCAATGCGGTCCATGACCGTGAAGTCGACGCCCCGGACATACTTTTCGGCATGCCCCGGAGGCGGCGCGGTCACTTCATGAAGGGCCGCGTAGCGCTCGTCAAAGAGATGGAGGTAATGATTGCCGTCGATGACGAGAAACCGTCCGCCCGGCTTCAGAAGCAGCATCCAGCGGCGGTATGCGTCGGCGGGCGCGGGAAGATTCCAGACGACCCAGCGGCTGACGATCAGGTCGAGCGACCCGGGCTCGAGCGCCGGATCGGACGCATCGCCCAGCATGTACTTCGCATCAAGGCCTCTCGCTTCGGCGTTCTCCCGCGCGCGATCGATCATCTCGGGCGAGAGATCCACGCCCGTCACCCGGCATCCCAGCTTCGCAAGCGTGAGGCCCATGATTCCCGGGCCGCAGCCGGCATCAAGCGCCGTCATGCCGGGCTTGGGATCGAGCACCTCGCGAAAGAGCGCAGCCAGGGCCTCGCCCTCGGGTCCGTCAAGCTCGTCGCAGTTTCGCAGCGAGTAGCCTTCCGCACGGCTGTTCCAGTAGCCGCGCACATCGTCGCAAAGTGCCATAATCGCCTCCCGATTCTCAATTCTTTCTTTTACAAGGGGTGCAGAGGAATCACGCTCAGGAATCCCGGATCGGTTTCCTCGACGCTCACGGATACACGATATACCGAAGCGAGCAGGTCCGGGTGGAGAACGTCCTCGGGTTTTGCAAATTTTCGCACCGTTCCTTCGCTCAGAAGGAGCAGCCGGTCGGAAAAGCGCGCCGCCGTCAACAGATCGTGCACGATCACAAGCGTCACGGCGTCATGCTCGTCCGTGTACCTTCGCGCCGCGTTCATCACGACGAGCTGATGCCTCAGGTCGAGCGCGCTCGTCGGCTCGTCAAGAAGCAGAATGCGGGGCTTCGAGACGAAGGCCTGCGCCATGAAGACAAGCTGCTTCTGTCCGCCCGAAAGGCTGCAGACCGGCTGATCGGCCAGCTGATTGATGTTCATGGCATGAAGCGTCTCGTCGACCCGGTCGAAGGTCTCGTGCGACACGCGCCAGGAAAGATCATTCACGAGTCCGAGAAGCACCATTTCAAACACCGTCAGGCGGCTCGTCACCTGCGTGAGCTGCGGCACGTACGCAATGCCCGAGCGGTCCGAGAACGACCGGCCATCCTCCTCTACCGTCACCCTGCCCGCATGAGGCAGAAGACCGGCCACAGCCTTGAGAAGCGTCGTCTTGCCGCCGCCATTCTGCCCGATCACGCTCACGAGCTCGCCGCCCTTCATGCGTGCGTCAATGTCGTGAAGCACCCGCCGGCCGGCGAACTCCACGCCCAGGCCTTCAAGAATCAATTCCCTCGTCATCGCCAGCTTCCTCGATCGCGAAGCAGCAGCGCCAGCAGAAACGGCACGCCGACAAGCGACGTAATGATTCCGACGGGCAGCATCGCGCCCGCCGACAGGGCCTTGGCAATCACGGAACTTGCCAGCATGAGCATGCCGCCGGCAATCACCGTGCCCGGGAGCAGAAACCGCTGGTCCTCGCCCAGCACGAGCCTGGCGCAGTGAGGCGCAACCAGCCCGACGAAGCTCACCGTTCCGATAAAGCCGACCGCAGCCGCCACAAGCACCGCGCAGAGCACGAAGACCGTCACGCGCAGGCCCCTGACGTCGACGCCGAGGCTCATCGCGCGCTCCTCGCCCACGGTGAGCGCCGTCAGCGCCCAGCTCTTCACGCCCAGATAAAGGCCGCAGACGACCGTAGCAATCCCGCCCGCTGCGGCGCTCAGCCACGTGCTGCGCTCGAGATTGCCGAATGTCCAGCCTGCAATCACCTGTGCGATTTCGGGGCTCGAGCGATACTGCAGCACCTGCTGCAGCGCCATGAAGAAGAAGTTCATCACGATGCCCGCAAGAATGATCGACGCGGGACTCATGCCGCGCAGGCTACCGAGTTTGTGAATGGCCCCCGAAACAAGAAGCGCGGCCGCAAAGGCCGCGGCCGACGTGCCGAGCCACAATGCGCCCGCAATCGTGAAGCCGCACGTGATGGCGACGGCCGCGCCGAAGCTCGCCGCCGACGTAATGCCGAGCGTCGACGGGCTCGCGAGCGCATTGCCCGTGATCGTCTGAATCCCGAGGCCCGCCGCCGCGAGCGCCGTGCCCACAAAAAGCGCCGTCAGCGTCATCGGCAGTCGAATCGACCAGACGATCACGCCTCCGACGCCCTCGGTGTCCGGTCCGGCCAGCAGCGCCGAAACAACCTCGGCCGCCGTCAGGCTCGACGAGCCGCTTCCCAGATCAAGAACGATCAGTGCAAGCAGTCCGGCCAATCCGGCGGCGAGAAGTCCCGCGCGGCGCATCACGCTCGCGCGGTATGCGGCATGACAGGTCATTTCGCAAGCTTCAGGAAGAACGTGCCCTCGGCATCAAGCTCCGGAAGATAGGTCTTGTAGAACGTTTCAAGCTCCTTCTTCGGATCCCAGTCCGCAAAAGTGTCCGGATAGAGCACCTTCGCGAGATACATCGAGAACGTGTAGTCAAGCATGCAGCGCAGGCTGCCGTGGTCGACCGCGTAGACGTCGCCCGTCTTCACCGCGTCGATCTTCTGCCACAGGTCGCGGTGCGCAAAGCCCTTCAGACGAGCCTGAGCCGTCGCCTCGTCGACCGTCAGGCCCATGCGCATCTGGTCGCTTTCAGCCGCGTTCTGCCAGATGCTGCCGGCAATCACCACGGTCTGCGGGTTCGACACCACCACGAATTCGCGGTCGAGAACGCCGTAGGGCACCTTCATGCCCGCGGCAATGTTCGCCGCACCAAGATTCTTCAGAATGGCGCCCCAGAGAATTTCGCCGTTGTAGGAATTGCCGTACTTGCCGACGCCGTCAGTGCCGCACTCGACATACACGCGGCGATGCTTCTTTTCGCCGGGAAGCGCGGAGATGCGGCGATCGATCTCGGCGAGCACCTCCTTGTAGCGCATGGCCTGCGCGGCGGCCACGTCCTCGCGGCCGAGCAGCCTGCCGACGATCTCGGTGCTCTTCGCATGGTTTTCAGGCTTCATCGAATGGTAGTCAAGCACCACCACGCGGATGCCGGCGCGCTCGAACACCTCGACGCGCTGAGAGTTGTCCGCATACTGCGAGCGATTGATCAGAAGCACGTCCGGCTTGAGAGCCAGAATGCGCTCCGAATTGAGAATGTTGTCGTGATAGCCGCCGATGCTCGGAATGTCCTTGATCTGCGGGAAGGCCTTCGTGAAGACGCGGTATTCGCCAAGCCTCGTATGCTCCCAGCCGTCCTGCGTCATGCCGACGATCTTGTCAAGGCTCTTCGCTCCGCCCGTCATCAAATAGTTCGCGATGTAGTTGGCCAAAACACGACGTGGGCGCTGGTTCA
>ERZ506759.542-NODE-542-length-10971-cov-4.40216_pt1 | contig 10971 bp, 8 predicted proteins | sample MGYA00513042_ERZ506759 | MGnify/ENA metagenome assembly ERZ506759
ACCCTCGCCAGCATAACTGTATGAGCTCAGAACCTGTTTACCGCCATTGACATAAACTTCTACGCAACCGCGATCAACGAAAATGCGCAAATCTAAACGACCGGTTGACACTTCAGCATCGCTAACAGGTGCTGCGCGGTATCCGCGGTCTCCTGCATAAGCAGTCTGACGGTCAATAACGACGCGCTTGGTCTGCTGATCATACGCAATATAAGTGAAGGAGCCGTCTTCTGTAGCGTGTACGCGCACACCGGTACGTTCTGCAGAAGTAGAAGTCAAATCAATGCTTAGCTCAAGTTCCACACACTGAGCGTCACGCTCAAGGCGAAGCACAGAATTGTGAGAAACGCTTACTGAACCCCAATCCTGAGTAGCGCTACGTAATCCCAGCATTTCTGCGGCAGGAGCAGTATGCACATCTCCATCAGCACTCAAGGTAATCTCACGAGGAAGAGTTAAATTACCGCACCAGCCGTCAGCCTGCATGGGAATAGGCTGTTCGAATGGACTCATCCAACCGTACATAAGCTGACGTGAACCGTCATTGAAAGATTGTGGAGCGTAATAATTGTGACCCCAATCCCACAAACGGAACTCAGTTTCAGGCTTAAAGGATTCGCCTGGCTTCCATGTTCCAATCATATAACCAGCATTATTTACGTTGCGGTTCATATAACCGTTTGCTTCAGCGCCCATAGCAGAGAAGCCAATAACCCACTTCTTGTTACCGTCTTTATCGATAAGAGGGAAGAAGTCAGGGCATTCGAGCATAAAGACGTTCTTATCAGGATGTTCGAATAGAACGCGATCATAGATCCAATGAACCATATCATCAGAGGTGAAGAGCCACATTTGACCACGTTTGTCTGCCGAGGAGACGCCAAAGGTCATGTACCAGGTATCTCCTGTTTTCCATACCTTAGGATCGCGGTAATGGTGGTCTACTTGATCAGTTGGGCAGTCAATAATCATGCCGCGCTTTGTAAAGCTTTTTAATCCATCGTCATTTGGCTGTGCAAGCATCTGCACCTGCCAATCGCCACCCGTATTATCTGCTCCATTTGCCCAACGATGTCCGGTGTAGTAGAAGTTAATTTCTCCATCATCGCCAATCACTGCAGAGCCGGAGAAAACGCCGTCTTTTTCTTCTTCAAGACTTGGGGCGAAAGCAATAGGTTCGCGCTGCCAGGTGAGCATATCAGCAGAAGAAACATGCCCCCAGTGCATTGGCCCCCACTGCGTGCCATAAGGGTGAAGCTGATAGAACACATGCCAGCGACCCTTATAGAAGCACAAACCATTAGGATCGTTAATCCAACCGCCGTTAGAAGCGATATGGAAACGAGGATACCAGCGGTTATTACGGCTTTCGGCAAGTTGAGCAACTGCTTGTTCAGCGCGTGCTAGTTCTTCGTCATGCTGCGCAGTAGTATGAATAACTGGCTCGTCCGGAATAAAGTTTGTCATGATTGTACCTTTCAACAGTGAAATGGATATGCGTTTATGCGGTCTGCATAGCTTTGAGCTGCTTATCGGTATAGAACGGATCTCCGCCAACCTCTTGATTATCCTTCTTCAAGATGAAGAAACCATAAATGAGTGCAGCCAAAACAATGGCAGAGATTGTTAAGAAGGTTGTGCGGTCGCCCAGAGCATCGTGCAGTGCGCCCAATGGCGTGGAGAAAATAACCTGACCAACTTGAGAAGCCACCTGGAAACCAACCATGTAGAGAGTTGCAGACAGCTTCGTATCGAAGTGCAAGGTGAAGTAGCGGAAGGTTGGCAACACAAACAGAGGCACTTCAATAGAGTGGAACATCTTGACGATAGAGATAGAAATAGGGTCGTGGAAGATGCCGCACAAACCGATACGAGCAAACATAATGAAAGCGCCGCACAGGAGTGCATTACGCACGCCAATTTTGCGCATAATAATTGGCACAACACCCATCATGGCGGATTCCATGAATACCTGAATACCGTTGAGTGTGGAGTAGGTGTTATTACCGATTTCTTCGGTTGGGAACAGGTTGGTGTAGTAGGTTGGGAACATCTGCTGATCGAAAACCGTATAGAACGTGTTAGTCAGCAGCATAAAGACGATGAGCAACCACAAGGTTGGCATAGTTAAGACGGAAAGCATATCTTTTATAGAAGGATTGCTTGGAGCTGCTTCATTATCTTGATTGCCAGATAGCGCTTCTTTCTGCTGAGATGGAACCCAGAAAGCGTAAATAGCAAGCATTGCCAGACCGAATACAGAACCAACCCAGAAGTTAATCATTGGATTGATGTTAAAGATGTGACCTGCTACTAAAGCAACAATAGCGTAACCGAATGAACCCCATGCGCGGGACTGTCCAAATTCGAAATCAAACTTACGGGAGTAACGTTCGGTTAGTGCTTCAATAAGAGAGCAACCAGCCATAAAGCCCGCAGATAAGACAACAGATCCCAACAGAGCGCCAATGAAGCGAACTGATCCGCCAGCTTGAATCATAGGAGCGTAGATGAAGTGAACGAATGGACCTACTAAAGCTGCAATAGCAGAAATTGCAATTGCAAGATGGCGCTTAATACCTAACTGGTCTTGAATAGCGCCGTAAGCAAACATAATAATCAGTGTTGCTAAGGAATTGATGGAATAGATTTGACCAACTTCAGCTCCATTGAGTCCAATGGTATTGAGCCAACGCTGGAAGAATGACCACCAGATGCCCCATGAGCAGAAGAACATAAAAATGCCAAAAGAACTTTGTAAATAGGAAGGATTATTCCATACCTTAAAACGACTGTGTTCCATGTAACTCTCATTTCTGTTTTATTAGCGAACGATCATCTTTGTTCAATGAGCTAACAATCTTATATATTATAGCGTCAAACGTTTGACGTCAAACGATTGACAAAGTTTTTCGAATAATGAACGGAAATTTTCTTGTATTTCAAAAAATGGACTGTTATTCCTGTGTGTATACTGAGTTTTTCTCTACTAGAGTGCAGTGAATAGTTACATCTCCATTACTTGATAAAGCTGGCAGGGGAGCAGTGGTCTCAGGTAGCTCAAAACTACGCGGATCTTTATTTTCGATTAAACTAATCAGCTTGCAAGCTGCCCAATATCCCATTTCGTAGTGAGGAAGCTCCACAGTAGAAAGTTGGGGAGAAAGAGTTTCTGCTAAAACGCGGTGGTTATCCACACCCACCACCTGTATATCTTTACCAATTGTCAGGCCTTTACGTGCAGCAGTGTCATACACGTACCAAGCGCGTGCATCATTAAAGCAGAAGAATCCGTCAGGCTTGTGCGTATCCATCAAGGCGCGTACTTTACTTAATGCGTCGTCGTTGTGATGCACTTGAATAGCTAAATCCTTATCAAAAGGAAGTCCTGCTTCATGCAGAGCCTTTTTATATCCTTCTAATCGTAAACCTTCAGCAAGCATAGGCTCTTCACAACCAATATAGGCAATGCGCGTGCAACCTGCGGCAATCAAATGCTTTGTGGCATCGTAACCAATAGAAACTTCATCTGGAACTATGCCAGTGCGGTGCGCAGGAGCAAAAGAATCTTTCTGTGCAGTTGAATCGCTCATAGCATCGGTAGCATTAACCAAAATCGTATGATAATCGCGTAGACTATCTGGAACGGTTGCTCGGCGATTCGACATTTTAGCAATAAAGAATCCATCTACACCATAACGTTGAAGAGCGGTTATCTCTGTTTCTTCGTTTGATGCTCCGTCCGTAGACACGGTCATAATCACATATCCATACTTGCTGGCGGCATCTTGAGCGCCTAAAATCATAAGACCTGCATAGGGTGTGGTTGCTACCTCTTCGCTGAGGAAGCCTAAAATATGCGTTTGGCTGGTGCGCAATCCGCGCGCCATCAGGTTAGGAGAGTAGCCGAGATCTTTGGCAATCTTTCGGATTTTTTCCGCGATAGCAGGTTTGATACGTCCAGAATCACGATTATTCAAAACCAGCGAGACGGTAGAGATGGAAACACCTGCAATCTGTGAAATCTCTTTCATTGTCGTCATTGAATCTATCCTTACAAGGCTTGTCTCTTCGTTGAACTGGCGCTTATGGTCAGACTCGTTACGAGTCTGCTTGAATATCCTTTTGCATGATACATGGCACTGAAAACCTTCACATGGGTGAGTCGCGTCCCGCACAATTTCTTATATTGATTATGGGTGTCATCCCTTCTGAATCGAGGAATAACGCCCATAATCAAATACTTTTAGCCAATCAAGCTGTTAATCAAGCTGCTCAGAAGAAGCCATCTGAGCAGTCATGCCCTTGTTAATATGTTTCTTCAGAGGGTCTCCATCAACGTCCTGAGTATCTTTCTTAATAATAATCAAGCCGTAAACGAACGCTATAAAGGTAATAGCTGTCATAACCATAAAAGTAGTGGTGCTGCCTGTGCTATCGAGCAAGTAACCCAACGGGGTAGAGAAGATAATTTGACCGCCCTGAGAAGCAAACTGGAAACCAACCAAGTAGAGCGTAGCAGACATCTTCGTGTTGTAATGCAAAGTGAAGTAGCGCATAGCAGGCAAAACTGTAAATGACATCTGCAAAGCGTGCATCATGCGGTCTGCAGAGAGCAGATAAATGTTATTTCCCATAAGAAGAACAAGACCAATGCGAGCAAACATAACGAAACCGCCCAAAAGCAGAGAGTTACGCACGCCAATTTTTTCCATAATGATTGGAGCCAAAGCCATGCACGCTGCTTCTAAGAACACCTGAACGCCGTTAATAACAGCATATGTATCCGTTCCCACAACAGAATCAGAGAACTGATCAACATAGTAGGAAGGGAACATTTGCTGGTCGAAAACGTTATAGAAAGAGTTCGTGAACAGCATGAAGGCCATAATAATCCATACTTCTGGCATGCGCAGAACGCCTAAAATATCATGCAAAGATGGGGTAGTAGCAGCCTGCGATGTTGAGCCTGCTTCCTGATGCATAAGCTCGCGCTGTTCTTGTGGAATCCAGAAGGTGCAAATAGCCAAAACGCCTACTGCAAAGAATGATCCTAACCAGAAAATAAGTAATGGATGAATGGTGGAAGCTACGCCAGCAAAAAGAGCTACGATAGCATAGCCTAATGAACCCCAAGCGCGGGTTTGGCCGAATACAAAGTTGAATTTACGTGAGCATTTTTCGCCGATTGCCTCAACGAGCGAGTTACCAGCAATAAAGCCTGCGGATAGTACTACAGCGCCCACAAGAATACCAATAAAACGTACAGCTCCAGGGGTGCTCAACATAGGCGCATAGATGAAGGTGACGAACGGTCCAATAAGTGCTGCAATAGTGGATACTGCAATAATAAGATGACGACGAATACCCAACTGGTCTTGAACTGCACCGTACACGAGGAGAAGGATAAGGGCGACTAATGAGTTGGCAGAGTAAACCTGACCAACTTCGGTTGCGTTGAGATGAACACTCTCCTTTAACCAAATACGGAAGAATGACCACCAAATTCCATAGGCGCAGAAGAACAGGAAAATGCCGACCGAATTTTGCAAGTAGGACGGATTTTTCCACATGGGTAAACTACGTTGTTTCATTTTTCGCTCTCGTTTCTGTTTCGTTTTAGCGAGTGTGAACACTTGTGCTAAAAGCCCAAACAGTTTTATGCTAAGCATTCAAACGATTGACGTCAAACGACTGAAATTAGTTTTTCTGGGAAAGAAAACCAATATGGGGGATATTGCTGGAAATGAACATATGATATGTTCGCTTTGCGCTGTTATATATCTTTATTCGTGTTAGATTCCGAACGGGTTTGAAGCATGAAAAATAGCTGATTATAGGGAAAGGCTATATGTTTGTTCGTTCGTTTACCTTTAGGACGGTGAACGACTGTGATAAATTGCACATTTGACACATTGTGAGACGAAAATATGAGAAAGCAAGTTAACGGTGTTGACTTACGTGATATGGGGAAGTGATTACTAGCTAGTGTGATGCTGATGGGATTTTGCTTCACTACATCTGGAGAGAAAGCAAAGCTGATACAGTGCGTGTGATTTTAGTGGGTGTTTTATTCTTTGGATTCCTGAGGCAGGTCGGAGTGCTTGGTTGGTTCGTGAAAATATGCTTTGCACTAGCACTTCACGATCCACGCATGTATGAGGACTTTAATCGCTCTTAAAAGTGCGTGTGTGCGTTGTTAGCGCTCGGTGCTAGCAACTTCTACGTAGTCGCGAGCGAGAATTGAGAGGGTTTTTCGAGCGCACTTTTAACCTTAAAATTGGACGCCGGCGTTGTTAGCGTTCCGCACCCACAACTTCCACGCACCTACAACCTACAAAACCTACAAAACCTACAAAACCCCGGTAAATTGAACGAACCAGAAAAAGTAATTCCAGCAGCAACCAATCCCATATCTGATTCCAATATCCGATCCCATACCAATCCAGGGTTGTGCTTCCCAGCAAAGAAAACCTCCTTCATCTGCTCAAGAGCAAAAGAAGGAGGTCTCAATAAATCAATATAAATCAATAAACGTTATGCATAAGCTATATGCTCACCAATAACGCTTTTGCAATATTTACTCGTTAATCTCAGCGAAGTGCAAAAGAGTACGAATCATGTTGCAGGTGAAGCCGTACTCGTTGTCGTAGAATGCTACGGTCTGAACGAGCTGCTTGTCGCCAGCAGTGTTTACTACGGTCTGAGTTGGATCGAATACGCCACCGTGAGTGTCGCCGATGATGTCAGAAGATACAATGCCGTCTGCATTGTAGCCGTAGTACTCAGTGTCGGAGAATGCTTCCTTGAATGCTGCGTTGATCTCGTCAGCAGTTACTTTCTCGCGAAGCTGAGTGGTGAGCTCGGTGATGGATCCATCTGGAACCTGAACGCGCTGTGCGTGACCCTGGAGCTTGCCGTCTACAGAAGGAACAACCTTACCAATAGCCTTAGCTGCACCGGTGCTGTGAGGAATGGTGTTCACAGCAGCTGCACGATTGTTACGACCGCTCTTGTTGCGAGGACCGTCGAGAATCATCTGGGTGCCGGTGTATGCGTGAATGGTGGTCATGAAGCCAACTTCGATGCCCCACTTCTCATCGAGAAGCTTAACCATTGCAGCCATAGAGTTGGTGGTGCAAGAACCTGCGGAAACAATTGCATCTGCTGGGGTCAAGATGTCGTGGTTTACACCGTATACAACGGTAGGAGTGGTGTCGTCCTTTGCAGGAGCGGAGATAAGAACCTTCTTAGCGCCTGCATCCAAGTGAGCCTGGGACTTCTCAGCAGAGGTGTAGAAGCCGGTGCACTCGAGAACGTACTCAACACCGTCGTTCTTTACCCATGGGATATCCTTAGCATCGCGCTCTGCGTATACTGGATATTCCTTACCGTCAACCACGAGAGCAGTGTCAGTTGCGGAAATCTCATATGCAGTGCCATCGTCATGCTTGAATGGACCTTGGCTGCTGTCGTACTTGAGCAGGTAAGCGAGCATGGATGGGGTGGTCAAATCGTTGATTGCTGCAACATCGATGTCACCAGCTGCACCGCCACGGTTCTGAAGCTCGAGAATACGACGGAATGCGAGACGACCGATACGGCCGAAACCGTTAATACCAATCTTTACTGTCATTTAATACTTCCTTATAACTGTGCCGTGATTTATATTCTGTTATATACATCACGAAACGAGGCTTATTGCCAACGTGTTTTATTTTAATGTGCGCTATGTACTGAGTGAATCGTGTCGCATAGTTTTACGCTGCGTGCTTACCTCGGCGAGGTGTTGAAACTGTCTGTATATTCAAATGTTCAGACTTCTGTGTCTGCACTGCTCCGAAATCGCCGTCCTCTACCACATGACTATCTACGAGAGGAGATGGTGCCTCACTCGGATACATAATAACGAGCGATCCACCATCAACAGCAATCAAAGCAGGAGTATCAGGTAAAAATTCGTTACTCAATCCTACAGGATTAATACTGCTCATTTCAACGTCATCAAGAGTGTATTTCAAACCTTCTAACGACACATGAGCACAGGTGCTGGAATACGAAAAAACAGACAGCGGTCGCTTACTCGCAACATATCCTGCAGGAAAACGCAAAACAGAGTCAGTAATAACAGTGCAAATCATATGGTCAGCATGCATAAAAGCAATCCCGCCATGCGCTGCAATTTTTGCGGCCAACTGAATGTTTGCAAAACTGTGGTCCATCCGACCGCCAAAAACGCCGTAAAATTCGAAACTACGAATGCCGAGCTGCCAAGCGTAACGCACAGCAGCCATCATATCGGAGTCATCTTTCTCTGCAGGCAATTCAATCATGCGTGTAGAAGCAGAAACAGAATAATCATCGACAACTGAATCCATATCTCCAATAAAAGCGTGAGGAGTAACGCCTAAAGCTGTTACGTGGTCGTAGCCGCCGTCAGCAGCAATAACATAAGCATCCGCTGGAATAAAAGGCATTTCATCGAAATACTCACCTGCGCCAAAAATAACTGCTTTTTTAGCTCTACGGAAACTTGACTGCTTATTGCTAGAAATGCTCATATGTCTAATATACTGTGGGCGTATGAGTAATGAAGCAAATACAGTAGCAAGCAATGACGATGCAAACTCGCGGGTGGCTTATTTTGCAGGCGGGTGTTTCTGGGGTTTGGAGGAATACTTCAAGAAAGTTCAGGGAGTTATAACGACCCGTGTTGGATACGCAAACTCAAGTGTTGTGAACCCGAGCTATGAACAGGTCTGTTCAGGCGCTACGGGAGCAGCTGAAACTGTTGAAGTTCTCTACAATCCTGACTTCGTTAGTTTGCGCGTGCTTACCCTGTTATTCCTCGACGTGATTGATCCATGGAGTGTAAACCGTCAAGGGAATGATGTTGGTGCTCAATATCGTTCAGGCTTGTATCTGTATGGTAGCGATGAACAGCAGCAAGAGCAGAAAGACGTTTTTCGCACCGCTATCGCTCAGTTAGAAGCTCGGGAGCAGCTCTCCGGCAAGGAATGCGCAGTTGAGGTTGTTCCTCTGCAGAACTTTTATGCTGCTGAAGACTATCATCAAGATTATCTTGACAAGAATCCTCAAGGATACTGTCATATTTCTGTGCAAGCCATGTTGCGTGTTCCTCAGCGACAGAAATATATTGAGCGCATTTGGCAGCTAAGCAATTTGAGTTATGCAGTTACGCAAAACGCAGACACTGAGCGACCTTTTGCGAATACTTATGACCGCACTTTTGAACCGGGAATTTATGTTGATATTGTTTCGCGCAAACCGCTGTTTGTGTCGTCAACAAAGTTTGATTCCGGTTGTGGCTGGCCGTCGTTTAGTAAGCCAATTAATAACGACGATCTTGTTGAAGTTGCTGATTACTCGCTCTTTGGTCGTCCGCGCATAGAAGTGCGTGCAAAAGATTCAGACATTCATTTGGGACACGTTTTTACTGACGGCCCGCAGGATATGGGAGGGCTGCGTTACTGCATGAACTCCGCTTCCTTGGAGTTTATTCCGCTTGAGGATTTGGAAGAAAAAGGATATGGCGATTTGATTGAGCTCGTACTTCAGGGCGAGAGCTGATTGCTGAGATAGCGCAGGATAGTAAAAGATAGCGCGAGATAGTACATAGCGCTTTTTCTGCTTTCTTCGCGTGCTTTTTTACTTTTCTACTTTCTTTTTTCTGCTTGGCATGACGGATAGGTACGTGTTATGCCAAGCAGCTGTTTTTGGACATTGATTTTGGTGATTTTTCACAGCCGCGCATGTACGTTCGCGCGCAACGTGCGCAACAGCGGCTTTCGTGAGTAAAAATGCGCTGTTCGGCGTTGTAGAACAGGACGGATGCGTACTCATCGTGTGCAATAGCAGATGAGCTAGGTAACATAATCGTTACATAAGAATTCTTGTAAGATAACAGCCCGTGTATAAAATAGCGTTTTACATGTTGAGATAAAGAAGAATTAAGGAGGATATATGGCTGCCAAAAGCGTTCATGTTGGCGAGAATATTGAAAATCCACTTGTTGAACTCAGCCATGTAGAGAAGCATTACGGCGATTTGCATGTACTTAAGAATATCAATCTTAAGGTAGGCAAGGGTCAAGTAATGGTGGTTTTGGGACCATCTGGTTCTGGTAAATCAACTATGTGTCGCACTATTAACCGCTTGGAAACCATCGACTCAGGTGTTATTCGTATTGATGGTGAACCTCTTCCAGAAGAAGGCAGAGATTTGGCTAATCTTCGAGCAGAAGTGGGTATGGTATTCCAGCAGTTTAATTTGTTCGCGAATAAGACTATTCTGCAGAACGTCGCTTTGGCTCCTATGAAGGTACGTCATATTGCTAAGCAAGAAGCTGAAGATGAAGCTATGGAGTTGCTTGCACGTGTAGGCGTTGATTCCCAGGCAGCGAAAATGCCTGCACAGCTTTCGGGTGGTCAGCAGCAGCGTGTAGCAATTGCGCGCGCTTTGGCTATGCATCCAAAGGTCATGTTGTTCGATGAGCCAACTTCTGCATTAGATCCTGAAATGGTTAATGAAGTTCTCGACACCATGACCGAGCTGGCACACGAAGGTATGACTATGATCTGCGTTACCCACGAAATGGGCTTCGCTCGCAAGGTTGCCGACAATATTGTCTTTATGGCAGACGGCAAGATTTTGGAAGCAGGCACGCCTGAAGAGTTCTTCGAAAATCCTCAAACAGCTCGTGCAAAGGACTTCCTGTCTAAGATTCTTAAGCATTAAGAGGGGCAGAAGTCATGAAGAAATTTATGCATAAAGCTCTGGCAACTGTTTTAGCTGTTGCCAGTGTGTCGTCACTTGCTGCATGCGGTTCTTCCTCCAGCAGCGATGACCGCAAAATTACTATTGGTATTAAATTCGATCAGCCAGGTGTGGGCTTTAAAAAGGGTGGCACCTACACAGGTTTCGATGTGTCTGTAGCGCGCTACATTGCCA
>ERZ506759.547-NODE-547-length-10930-cov-4.62106_pt1 | contig 10930 bp, 9 predicted proteins | sample MGYA00513042_ERZ506759 | MGnify/ENA metagenome assembly ERZ506759
TCGTTAAACATCGCTTTAGATGGTTATGCGCGTGAAGATAAGCATTTCGTTACGATAGCAATTGGTTGCACAGGCGGGCAGCATCGCTCTGTAGCCATGAGCTACGAGCTAGCAAAACGTCTCAAAGCGAACGGCTTAACAGTAACCGTATCTGGACGAGAGCTAGAAAGAATGCGTCACAACTAACGACTTTTGTCAAGAAATAATCAAGAAAATAATCTATCCACGGTTATGGTTACACTAAACTTCGGATAATTTGCTTTCAAAACCCAAGGAGGCGCCGTGTCACTGCTCGACGAGGTCAAAAACGAACTCGCAGCAATCACTGATGACTCGTCATTAGCCAAGCAAGCTCAAGTCTCAGCTATGTTGCGCTTTGGTGGCGGTATTCAGGTCGTTAAAAATATTCCTATTGTTGTCAGTCAGTTCACCAGCGCAACCGCAGCGCGTTGGCTTCAAAGCTCTATTCGTGAGATTTGGGGATACGATGCGGAGTTGCGTAAGGGAACATCAACCTTACCTTCTGGCGAAACAGTAGAATATTATCTTGTTGCTATTACGCGTGATGGTAAGCGTCTCGCTCTTCAATCCGGCCTTCTCGATCAGCGTTCTATGGAAGTGCATGGCATAGCTCCTGCCCATATTCAAGGTAATATTGCTCAGGTCAAAGCCGCTTGGCGTGGTGCATTCCTCGCCAAAGGACGTTTGAGCGATCCAGGAAAATCAAGCCTTCTGGAAATCGTATGTCCAAGCGTTGAGGCAGTAAACGATTTAATTATTGCTGCTCGTCGTCTCGGTATTACTACAAAACCTCATCGCGTCCATTCATCTGTACGTGTGCGTTTAAGCGATCCTGATGTTATTGAACGCATGCTTATTTTGATGGGTGCAAATACAACTGCCCGCGAATGGAGCGGCAAGCGCGTAGAAGGAGAGAGCCGAGGCAAGGCAAACCGTCTGGCAAATTTCGATGACGCTAATATGCGTCGTAGCGCTAAGGCTGCTGTAGAAGCTAGTCAAAAAGTGCGTAAAGCTTTCGAAATTCTGGGCGATGATATTCCTGAGAACTTGCGCGCAGCCGGTCAGCTTCGCCTCGATCATGGCGATGCTAGTTTGGAAGAACTTGGCCGTTTGGCAGATCCTCCTATTACGAAGGATGCCATTGCAGGTCGAATCCGTCGTCTGCTACAGCTGGCAACAAAGGTTGAGAAACAGCGTGCAGCAGCAGCGGAAAAGAACTAAACTTCATAAAGAGCGACAATAGAAAGGAAGCTTATGAAGACTCTCAAAGATTTGGGTGATTTGTCTGGCAAGCGTGTGCTTGTTCGTGCTGATTTTAACGTACCACTCGATGGTACGACTATCACTGATGATGGTCGTATTCGCGCTGCACTGCCAACAATTAACGCGCTGCGTGAACAGGGTGCGAAGGTTATTGTTATGGCACACTTGGGCCGTCCAAAGGGACAAGTTGTTCCAGAGCTCAGCTTGGCTCCAGTAGCAGCTCGCTTGGGTGAATTATTAGACGCTCCTGTGGCTTTGGCAGCTGACACCTATGGTGAAGATGCTCAGGCTAAGGTAGCAGCTATGAACAATGGTGATGTTGTTCTGCTCGAAAACGTGCGCTTCAATAAGGAAGAAACCTCCAAGGATACTGATGAGCGCGCTGCTTATGCAAAGAAGATTGCTGCTTTGGGCGATGCTTTCGTTTCTGATGGCTTCGGTGTTGTTCACCGTGCTCAGGGTTCTAACTACGATGTAGCAACCGATTTGCCATCTGCAGCAGGTTTACTTGTTGAAAAGGAAGTTACTGCTCTGTCTAAGGCAACCGACAACCCAGAGCGTCCATTAACTGTTGTTTTGGGTGGTTCTAAGGTATCTGACAAGCTCGGCGTTATTTCCAACCTCTTGAACAAGGCTGACCGTTTGGTTATCGGTGGTGGTATGGTCTTCACCTTCCTCAAGGCTTTGGGCTATGAAGTAGGAAAGTCTTTGCTGGAAGAAGATCAGGTTGAAACCGTTAAGGGCTACTTAGCAACTGCTAAGGAAAACGGTGTAGAAATCGTTCTTCCAACCGATATTTTGGCTGCTGATGCCTTCGCTGCAGACACCGCTTATGAAGCTGTTGCTGCGGATGCTATTCCTGCAGACAAGATTGGTTTGGATATTGGTCCAGAATCTCAGAAGCTCTTCCACGACAAGATTGTTGATTCCAAGACTGTTGTATGGAATGGTCCTATGGGCGTATTTGAGTTCGAAAACTTCGCAGGTGGTACCCGCGCTGTGGCTCAGGGCTTGATTGACGCTACAGCAGATAACGGCGCATTCTCCATTGTTGGTGGTGGCGATTCTGCTTCTGCAGTGCGTAACCTCGGTTTCGATGAGAGCAAGTTCTCTCATATTTCCACCGGCGGCGGAGCTTCCCTCGAATTCCTCGAAGGTAAGACTTTGCCAGGTTTGAGCGTTCTCGACTAAGAGCGGCGATAACGTTAGAGGCGACGTTATGATGGCAGCTGTGCGTAGTTTTCTACAGCGTATAGCTGCCATCTTTTATACACGTACTCTTTTTTATACACGTACACAGAAAAGTGAGCACAATATGAGCAGCACACGACGTCCCCTTATTGTGGGCAATTGGAAGATGAACCTTGATCATCGCGAAGCAACCTATTTTGTGCAAAAACTCGCATGGTTGCTGCGCGACGCTCACTTTGATTACGAAGACTGTGATATCGCTTTACTTCCACCTTTTACTTCGATTCGCAGCGTACAAGTTCTCGTTGAAGCCGACCGTTTGCACGTTGATTACGGCGCTCAGACTGTATCTGTTACCGCTCAAGGAGCTTTTACCGGCGACGTATCTGCCGATATGCTCTCGGCTTTAGGATGCCGTTACGTTCTTGTTGGACATTCCGAACGCCGCCGCTACCACTCAGATGACGATGCTAACCTCGTCGATCAGGTTCGTGCTGTTTTAGCTGACGGCATGCAACCAATTTTATGCGTAGGCGAGGGGTATGAAGAACGTCGCGAAGGTATTGAACTTGATTATGCAGTGGGCCAGGTAGAAGATATTACCCGCGATTTGTCCGAAGAAGATGCGCGCAAAATGATTATCGCGTACGAACCAGTATGGGCGATTGGCACCGGTTTAGTAGCCACTCCGCAGTCCGCCCAAGATGCGGCTGCAGCTATTCGCACGCACTTGACTCGTACGTATTCTCCTGAGACCGCGCAAACTGTGCGCATTTTGTACGGCGGCTCCGTAACAGCGCAGAACGCGACGTTAATTATGAACGAGGCACGCGATATGGATGGATTCCTGATTGGGGGAGCGAGCCTGAACCCAGAAGAATTCTCGTCTATTATTCGCTTAACGCACAAGGCAGCTAAAAAGCGCGTTTAGTTTTGATTTTTCGAGGCTCTACTGTATTCTTAAAGAGGTTTTTATTGGAGGTGCAATGAACTGGTTGTTCGTTCTTAAGGTAACACTCGAAGTTATCGTTGTAATTCTGAGCGTTATGCTCACAGCGCTTATTCTGATGCACAAGGGTAAGGGCGGCGGTTTGTCCGATATGTTCGGCGGAGGTATTTCTGCAAATGCTGGAACATCTGGTGTGGCAGAGCGTAACTTGAACCGCATTACCGTAACCATTGCATTAATCTGGATTGCTTTGATTATTGTTCTGGACTTCATGGTGAAGTACGGTTGGGGAGCTTAAGCTTCTTTCTATAGAGATTTTATTGTGGGGACTCACTCGAGAGGGTGAGTCCCCATTTTTATTTGCCCTTCATCTCATACGCAAATGCCCCGCTACCTTTTGATAGCGGGGCATTACAGTTAAGAAATAGTTGAAACTAGATCACAACTATGCGTTTACGCGGTCAATACCTGCCTGAACATCAGCAATCACGGAATCCCAAGACTTGATGAATGCAGCCACGCCATCAGCCTCGAGCTTATCGGTAACCTTCTTGATGTCAATGCCGAGCTCAGCAAGCTTGTCCATAACAGCATGAGACTCTTCGTAGGTGCCCTTAATGGAAGGAGCGCCGTTACCCTGCTCAGCTAAAGCGTTGAGGGTCTTCTCTGGCATGGTGTTTACAACATCTTCTGCCACGAGTTCATCCACATACTTGGAAGGGGAGTATGCTGGGTTCTTGGTACCAGTAGAAGCCCACAATGGACGCTGACGCTTTGCACCAGCAGCTTCGAGCTCTGCCCATGCTGGATCGTTAGCAAACTTGTTCTCGAACAATTCGTAAGCAATGCGTGCGTTTGCAACTGCAGCCTTGCCTTCGAGAGCCTTAGCTTCGTCAGTACCAATCTCTTCGAGCTGAGCATCAATAGCAGAATCAACGCGAGATACGAAGAAGGAAGCTACGGAAGCGATCTTGGTGAGGTCGTGACCGTTAGCGTGTGCCTGCTTAATACCTTCAATGTAAGCGTCGATAACCTGCTCGTAGCGCTCGATGGAGAAGATCAAGGTTACGTTTACAGAGATACCCTTAGCAAGGGTAGCAGTGATTGCTGGCAAACCTTCGAGGGTTGCAGGAATCTTGATCATTGCATTTGGACGGTTAACCTTTTCCCACAATTCCACAGCCTGCTTTGCAGTGTTCTCTGTGTCGTGTGCAAGGCGAGGATCAACTTCGATGGAAACGCGACCGTTTACGTAATCGGTTGCTTCTGCAATCTCACGGAAGATATCGGTTGCGTTACGTACGTCGGTGGTGGTGAGCTCGCGAATAGCGGTTTCTACATCTACCTTGCCGAGTTCCTTAAGCTGCTCATCGTATGGACCAACCTCAGCCAATGCCTTCTGGAAGATCGAAGGATTGGTGGTTACGCCAACAACGTTCTTGTTAGCAATGAGATCCTGCAAAGAGCCAGACTCAATGCGGGAACGGCTCAAATCATCGAGCCAAATGGAAACGCCAGAGTCGCTGGTCTTCTGTGTATGCACATTCTGTGCCATATTATTTTCTCCTTATGTGTGGAGGTGTTTTATAAAGGGCGGTTTAGCGCGGTAATACGTTAAACCGCCCAGAAACTTTTAGTTATGCACGAGCAGCTGCAATAGAAGCCTTAGCTTCTTCAACAACATGCTCTGCAGTAATGCCGAGGGCAACCATGTTCTCGTCGCCAGCACCCTGGAGGCCGAAGCTCTCAATGGATACAGCCTTACCGTAAGAACCGAGGTACTTGTACCAGGAGAGTGCAAGACCTGCTTCAACGGATACGCGTGCCTTAACAGCTGCCGGGAGCACAGATTCCTTGTACTCTTCAGACTGCTGCTCGAACCATTCCATAGATGGAACAGATACAACGCGAGCCTTAACACCTTCAGCAGCCAAAGTTTCAGCAGCCTTTACAGCGTGCTGTACTTCAGAACCAGAACCCATGAGGATTACATCTGGAGTGCCATCGGTATCTACGAGAACGTATGCGCCGCGCTTTACGCCATCCTTAGCCTTAGCAATAGTTTCAGCCAAAGTTGGAACGCTCTGACGAGTCAAAATCATTGCAACTGGAGCCTTAGAATCACGCTCGAAAGCGTAACGGTAAGCTTCAGCAGTTTCGAACTCATCAGCTGGACGTACAACTTCCAAGTTAGGAATTGCGCGCACAGAAGCGAGGTTCTCTACTGGCTGGTGGGTTGGACCATCTTCACCAACTGCTACGGAATCATGAGTCCATACGTACAGGTTAGGAATGTTCATCAAAGCTGCGAGACGTACAGTTGGACGCTCGTAATCAGAGAACATGAAGAACGTACCATTGAATGGACGAGTGTGGGAGCCAAGAATCATACCATTGGTAATAGCACCCATAGCAAGCTCACGCACGCCGAAGTGCAGCACGCGACCACCTTCAGATACGTTTGGCCAAGTCTTGGTTGCGTATTCTGCTGGAAGGAAGGAAGCAGCACCCTTAATAGTGGTGTTGTTCGAACCACCCAAATCTGCAGAACCACCCCACAGTTCTGGCATAACAGCTGCAATAGCATTCAAAGCTGCGCCAGAAGCCTTACGGGTTGCTACAGAAGCACCAGCGGTAACGCCAGCCTCGAGCTCGTCAATAGCCTTGTTGAAGTCTGCTGGAAGTTCGCCAGCAGCCATACGATCGAACAAAGCAGCCTTATCTGGGTTTGCTTCACGCCATGCCTTGAACTGCTCATCCCATTCCTTGTGAGCTTCAGCGCCGCGGTCTGCAACCTTGCGAGCGTGTGCAAGAGCTTCATCATCTGCTGGGAATGCAACTTCTGGATCGAAGCCGAGAATCTCCTTCAAGCCAGCTACAGCTTCAGCGCCGAGCTTAGAACCGTGAGAAGATTCGTCGTTGGTCTTGCCTGGTGTTGGCCAAGCAATCAAGGTGTCGACCTTAATGAAGTGTGGACGATCAGTTACCTGCTCAGCCTTGTGCAAAGCTGCAGCAAGAGCTTCGGTATCTTCCTTGTAAGAACCGTCTGGCTGTACGAAAGATACTTCGTCGGTGTACCAACCCTGAGCTTCGAAGCGCTTCAAAATATCTTCAGAGAAGGTCAAGTTAGTATCGCCTTCAATCTGAATGTGGTTAGCGTCGAAGATTACGGTAAGGTTGCCGAGCTTCTGGCCGCCTGCGAGGGATGCTGCTTCAGCGGAAATACCTTCCTCAACATCACCTTCACCGCAGATAACCCATACCTTGTGGTCGAATGGGGAAGTACCCGCTGGTGCACCTGCATCAAGCAAGTTACGCTGGAAGCGCTGACCCATTGCAAAACCAACAGCAGAAGCCAAACCTTGACCCAATGGGCCAGTGGTCATTTCGATACCAGGAGTCAAACCATACTCTGGGTGACCAGGAGTACGAGTGCCCATAGTACGGAACTTCTTCAAGTCATCAAGAGTCAAGTCGTAACCAGAGAAGTACAATTGTACGTACTGAGTCAAAGAAGCGTGACCACCGGAAAGGATAAAGCGGTCGCGACCTTCCCAGTTAGGATCCTTTGGATCGTGCTTAATGAAGTGCTGGTACAGAGTGTAAGCAATTGGTGCGAGAGAAACTGGGGAACCTGGGTGACCAGATCCTGCCTTTTCTACTGCATCTGCTGAAAGAACCTTAGCGAGCTTAACTGCACGCTCGTCAAGTTCAGTCCATGTGAAATCGACCATGTAGATCAACTTTCCTTCCAATAGATGAAGTAACTTCGCGCTCAACATAGTGCGTTCGGCTACTCGTTTACGTTCTTCATAGTAATTGGGTATAAAGACCTTTGACGCCTTTATTTTCTTGCATGGCTTGGAATTATGCGAGCACAAAGAGCGTGTTAGGCATGAGCCAGTTTGCTCGTTCAGCCTTCGGCTTGACCAGCATGTGCGTTTTTGTTCGTTAGAAGCGATTATTCCATGCCGATGTTTACTCTTAAAGATAGAAAATGTAGTTGTGTAAACAAAGGACACCATGGCAGATTATTACGAGACTCTTGGTCTTTCACGCAATGCAACAGATGATGAGATTAAGAAGGCATATCGCAAATTAAGCCGCAAGTATCATCCTGATTTAGCAGGACCTGAGTTTGAAGACAAGTTTAAAGAAGTCAATACTGCATACGAAGTACTGTCGGACCCAGATAAGCGTTCCATGTATGATCAAGGGGTTGATCCACTTTCTCCTGGTGGAGGAGCAGGTGCTTATGGTGCTGCTGCAGGAGATTTTGGAGATATCTTTAATTCTTTCTTTGGCAGCGCTTTTGGCGGTCAGTCCGGACCAATTTCGCGTACACAGCCAGGTCGCGATTCCTTAGCAAGTATGACTATTGACTTGAAGACCGCTGTTTTTGGCGGAACTGAGTCACTTAAAGCTACGCTATACAGCGTATGTGATGCTTGTTCAGGAGCAGGTAGTGCTGATGGTAGCGCACCAGTTACATGCCCAGATTGTCATGGTTCCGGCTCGGTTCAGCGCGTGGTACGCACTATGTTAGGTCAAATGATGTCATCTCAGCCATGCGAGCGTTGCGAAGGGTTTGGCACTATTATCGAAAATCCATGCGCATCTTGTTTGGGGCATGGTCGAGTAAAGAAACAACGCACTATTTCTGTATCTGTTCCAGCCGGCGTACAAGATGGCACGCGTTTGCGCTTGGGAAGCCAAGGAGAAGTAGGCGAAGGTGGCGGCCCAGCTGGTGATTTGTATGTGGATATTACAGTACGCGCCCACGATACATTTACCCGCGATGGCAATGATTTGCATTGTTGGATTCGCATTCCTATGACATGGGCTGTGTTAGGTCATACCACGCAGATTGAAACTTTTGACGGTGAACGTGATATTTCTATTCCAGCAGGTTCACAGCCGGACGACACTCTTACTCTCAATGATTTGGGCGTTACTCGTTTGAATCGTACCGAGCGAGGAAACCTTGTTGTTCATTTGGACGTGACTATTCCTAAGAAGCTCAGTAATCAGGAAAAGAAACTCATTTCTGATTTTGAAGAGCTTAATAAGGAGTCTCAACTCAGTGACAAGCCTGAGCAGAAGTCAAAAACAATGAAGAAGGGCAAGGGCTTCTTCGAAAAGTTACGCGAAACCTTCGCTTAAGTTGCACAAGTAATAAGGGCTGGATACGACGTATCCAGCCCTTAACTTTTAGCGTTGTGCTAGCAGTTGCCTGCACATCGATTGATACTGGCTCACATAACCACCACCAAAGAACACGCAATGTCCAGCAATAGGGTAGAGCTGCCACAAAGTTCTACGCTCGTCGAACCCTTTTTTCAGTGGATGAACGCTTTCATACCCGCGCATAATATCACTCATAAAACTCATGCCGAACAAAGACAGCATAGATAAGTCCTCTTCTCGATGTCCTCCATGAGCAGCAGGGTCAATGAGCACAGCTTCTACCTCATCATCAGCAGATCGCGTCCACATTACATTGCCACTCCACAAATCACCGTGAATGCGTGCCGGCTTATCTGAGGCAGCGGCTCCCATAAGTTCTGGCAAAGCGTCACATACTTCTTGCGTTAAATCAGCGTCTGCAGCAGTCAAAAGTCCTCGGTGTAAACCTAAATCAACCATAGGAATCAAACGACCCTGAGCGTAATAATCCACAGCATTATCCCAATCGCCTGTATCCATGGCAACAGGATCTTGGAGCGGACCAAAATAACATGTTCCCTCATAATCTGCAGGAGCAGCTCCAAAAGTTTCTGCGCCATAATCATGCATGCGAGCGAGACTTCGCCCAAATTGATACGCTGCATCTGGCGTAGCGCTGGCAGGGGAGATACGCTCAATATCTAAATAATCACTTGCCCAATCATGCACCTGAACAACACGCGATCCTCCCACTTTTTCAGCTTCCTTGAGCCAGAGCAGCCCTTTTGCTTCACACTCAAAGAAACCTTCTGGGGCAAAGGAACGAGATTTTCTATGAATTGCCATCTGTGCCATGAGACGCTCCTTCCAAGCGGTATATGCTCTCATTCTAATGCACAGGTAAACAAAGAAACTAACGTAGATGTGGCGAACCCGGCATATCGGGCGCATCGTCTGTTTTATCCCATCCAAAATCTCGTAAGAATTTCTCAGCGTCATCAATCATATTTTCCGCAGCTTCGGAGGTAATATAATCGAGTCGTTCCTGATTATCTCTGTAGGACTCAATGGTTTTCATATACTCAGCAATATCAGGATTCGTCCTTGCTAATGCATTTGCTTTCTTGCGCCACTGCTTAACTTGCTCTGGCAAGCCGTCATCTTTAAGATATACATCCAGATAGTCAGATAAGGCATCGATAACGTTCCACATAGCCAAAGGATTAGGTTTTTCTTGATCGCCCACATACGGAGCATAAGATGGCACGGACACATACATTGAGTGAGAGATAAAACCACTGTCTACTGCTTCATAGCTGAGAACGGTAGGAATACCTATAGGACCGTTATACGATTGGGGAGTGGCAGTGTTATCGGCTGCATTGTGGAAAACCATAGGCAATGGCCGGCGATGCGTGCAATCGCCATATATAGCACTGACTGTTATGACTTCATCTACTTCATTTTCATCAGCAATACGGAGAGTGCGCTGACAATATTCAGTCCACTTAAAATTAGGTTCTGGAGCAATCTGAATAATAAGGCTTAGTTCAGGATTAATATCGATTTGCGTGAAGCTCGTTTCTGGCCATAAAATTTTACGCTTACCTTCAACGCTTACGATGACTGGACGATTATCTGTATAGTCGTAGAAGCTGCCACAACAGATATGATCGACCTCATGTGCTGATTGAGAATAAGCGCGTAAAAGAAAATGCAAAGCCTGCGTTGCTGCTAACCCAGCGTCATTCCACCCTTCGAAAGCACTGATTAATACAGTACGGTGTTTGCGCGGTTCTTCACCAAACTGATCAGAAAAAGCATCAAAAGCTTCAGGCTCAAAATTCTCTCTAAAGTCTGTCATAAAACTAGCATACGAGAAGAATGGATATAAGAAATATTGTTCTCGCCGCCGGCATATTTTTTGAGCCAAGGGCTAAAGTGACTCATGGAGATTAGCGGGTTGCGTAGGTTTTATTGGTTTTAGGAGCGTGGAAGTTGTGAGCGCGCAACGCTGACAATGCGTGCGCCCGAAAAAGGTTCTCAATTCTCTCCCATGAGTACATAGAAGTTGCTAGCGCCGAACGCCAACAACGTTCACGTCCATCGTTGAGAGTGATTGGAATCCTCATCCGAGCGTGGAATCATGGAGCGCTAACCAAGTCACGATTCATGAACCAACCGTCCAAGCGCACTACTTACTTCAAGAATCCGAAGAATAAAACCTAACCAAACGCAGGCACGAAACTAAACAAAATCGCAATAAAACCCCCAAGAACCGCGAAAATTCCATTGTATATATCTGAAGACTCCCAATCCTTTTGAGGTAAAATGAATGAA
>ERZ506759.566-NODE-566-length-10608-cov-21.7507_pt1 | contig 10608 bp, 8 predicted proteins | sample MGYA00513042_ERZ506759 | MGnify/ENA metagenome assembly ERZ506759
AGTTCCAGTCCCAGGATCAGCCCCAGGCCCCGGACATCCGTCACTTTGTCCGGATGCTTGGCCTTCAGGGCTTCCAGGCCCTTCTTGAAATAGGCCCCGGTTTCCGCCGCTTTTTTGTCCAGCTCCCCTTCCTTCATGGCCTTGATGGCCGCATAGCAGGAAGCGCAGGACAGGGCATTGCCCCCGAAGGTGGAACCGTGGTCTCCAGGTGCGAACACATGGGCCAGTCTTTCCTGGACCAGGAAGGCCCCCATGGGGAATCCGCCGCCGATGGCCTTGGCCAGGGTCAGCACATCCGGTTTCACACCGCTGTGCATCCAGGCGAACCAGTAGCCGGTCCGGCACACCCCGGTCTGGATTTCATCGAAGATCAGCAGGGCATCGTGCTTTTCACACAGTTCCTTCACCTTTTCCAGATAGCCGGCAGGAGGTACATGGACGCCGCCTTCCCCCTGGATCGGTTCCAGCAGTACCCCGCACACCTCATCATCCATGGCCGCTTCCATGGCTGCCGTATCTCCGAAAGGCACGTACACGAACCCTTCCGGCAGGGGATTCAGCCCTTCATGGTAGTGATCCTGGCCGGTGGCCGTCAGGGTTTCCATGGTACGTCCATGGAAGGAATCCCTGGCGGTGATGATCTTGAACTTTTTGGGATCCTTGCTGTGGCCGTATTTCCGAGCCAGTTTGATGGCCCCTTCGTTGGCTTCCGCCCCGCTGTTGCAGAAGAACACCCGGTCGAAGGTGGTCACTTCACACAGCTGTTTGGCCGCTTTGGCCTGGATTTCATAATAGAACAGGTTGGAGCCGTGCATGATCCTGGCCGCCTGGTCGCTGACCGCCTTCACCAGAGGAGGATAGGCATACCCCAGGGCGTTCACCGCGATGCCCGCCAGAAAATCCGTGTATCTGTTCCCGTCCGTATCGTACAGGTAAACCCCTTCCCCATGGTCCAGGGCAATGGGGCTCCGTCCAAAGACCGGGAGATAATATTTCTCCGTGGTATCCATGATTTCTTTCGTATCCATTGTTCGCGCTCCCTTTCAGTCTCTTACAACTTCCGTGCCCACACCCTCGTCGGAGAAGATCTCCTGGAGAATGGAATGTTCCTGCCGCCCATCGATGATATGGGTCTTCACCGCGCCCCCGCTGAGAGCGGAGATGCAGGCCTTCACCTTGGGGATCATGCCCCCGTCGATGCTTCCCTTCACAATCAGTTCCTGGGCCTTTTCAAAGGTCAGGGTGGACAGGAAGGTGCTTTCATCCTTGTGGTCTTCGTAAATGCCCCGCACGTCAGTGAGCATCAGCAGCTTTTCCGCCTTCAGGGCGCCGGCCACTTCCCCGGCCACGCTGTCCGCGTTGATGTTGTAGGTTTCCCCGTCCGGTCCGATCCCTGTAGGAGCGATTACCGGGATGTAGTCGTTTTCCAGCAGCAGGTTGATCAGGTCCGTATTCACCTTTTCCACCGTGCCCACAAAGCCGATGTCCACCAGGTTCACCTGGCCGTTTTCATACACATCCGCCAGATGCTTCCGGGCCTCGATGAGCTTGGCATCCTTGCCGTTCAGGCCGATGGCCTTGCCCCCCAGCATGTTCAGCCGGCGGACCAGATCCGTATTGGTCTTGCCCACCAGGGCCAGTTCAGCGATTTCCACCGTTTCCTTGTCCGTGACCCGCAGACCGCTGATGAATTCGGATTTCTTCCCGGCTGCCTTCAGCATGGCGGTGATTTCCGGGCCGCCCCCGTGGACCACCACCGGACGCATGCCGGCACAGCGGAGGAAAACGATGTCCTCCAGGACTTTGTTCTTCAGATCATCGTTGAGCATGGCATTGCCGCCATATTTCACAACCACCGTCTTGCCCTTGAAAGCGCTCAGATATGGCAGTGCTTCAACTAATATGTTCATTTCGTTGTTCTTGATCTGCATTGCATTTCCTCCTACTCCAATACCAGGTCTTGGGATTTTTTGTCCGGGTTCCGGAACCATACAGAATACGCTTTATCAGGCCATGACTTTCCTTGCTGTCCCGCTGTTTTCCCTTATGCTGCATTATTATACGCTTCAATGTATAATTTTGCAACCATTTTTTCGTATTTTTTCAGGTGGAAGCCCGTCCTGATATGTGTCTTCATTATAGTACGAAAGTGCCGCCTCCTGCACCTTTTTTTCCAAAAAGAACCGGACAATTTTGTGAAGCGTTGTAGTTCCGCCTCCTGACTCCCTTTTCCCGAATCCATTGGATTTTTCTCCCGGTATCAAGTACAATGGATACCAGTAAAGGGGGAACAGTCCATGCGCAAATTGTTATGCATCCTGGTGGTGCTGGCCGGTGCCCTGTGCTGGCACATGACCCGCCCCGCCACCATCCATGAAAAAGTGGGAGCCCCGTCCCGGCCCGCCGTCCAGGCCCAGGCCCTGCCCGCCGGCACACCCCGGCCCGGCTGGGTGGCCGATCTCCCCCAGCCCCTCCAGCTGTTCTGGCAGGGCTGGCACATCCGGGACATCGCCCGCAGCCGGATTCCCCGGGAGGACTGGGTCCCCCTGGACCAGATTTCCCCCTGGCTGCCCAAAGCCCAGGTGGCGGTGGAAGACAAACGGTTCTATTCACACCACGGAGTGGATCCGGACGGGATCATCCGGGCCACCCTGGTGAACATCCAGAACGACGAGGTGGTGGAAGGGGCCAGCACCCTTACCCAACAGCTGGTGAAGAACCTGCTGCTCACTTCCGACCAGACCCTGGGCCGGAAAGCCGCGGAAGCCGGCCTGGCCTTCCTGGTGGAAGCCCGGTGCAGCAAACAGGAAATCCTGGAAATGTACCTGAATACCACCTTTCTGGGTGCCGGGGCTACCGGGGTGAAGCAGGCCTCCCAGGTGTACTTCGGCAAAAAGCCCAAAGACCTGTCCCTGCCCCAGGCCGCCACCCTGGCCGGACTCCCCTACGCCCCCACCGCCCTGAACCCCTACACCAACTGGCAGGGCTGCAAAAAGCGCCGGAACCTGGTCCTCAACCGGATGGCCCAGCAGGACATGATCTCCCAAGAGCAGCTGGAAGACGCCCTGAACGAGCCGTTGGGGATAGGGAAATAAAAAAGGGGGTGTGAAAAAATGCTTTTTCACACCCCGTCACTAGTCACTAGTCTCTAGTCACTAGCCGATGGAAGCCAGCTGACGCAAGCGAAATAAAGGCGCTGTGGATGATTTTTTCACAGCGCCTTTTTTTCATCTCTTCTTCAGCTTCTCCCCCATCAGCCGCTTGTAGATTTCCACCCCCGGCTGATCGTAGGCATCCACATCCGCCAGTTCCCCTTCGTAGGCGATGCTGAGCATCAGGAAGAAGAACAGCTGGCCCAATGAATATTCATTCAATTCCGACAGCCGGATCAGAGCATTCATCCGCCGGTCACTGGCCAGGGCCTCCTCATTGGCCTCCATGGCCACTTCCAGGGCCCGGCCCATGTCCAGTCCTGCATATTTGGCATATTCCCCGATTTCCGGGAACGGGTTCCGGATCTTCACCCGGCCCTTCCAGCTGTCGATGAACAGGAACTGGACCGCCTTGTCCCGGCGCCCGTCCTGGTGGAGCTGGGTCTGGGCATGCATGTCCGTGGTGCCGATTGCCACCACCGGCGTCCGTCCGTAGAACACCGTGTTCCCTTCCCGGTCCTTCCGTTTTCCCAGGCTTTCCGCCAGCAGCTGCACATACCATTCGCCCAGGGCCTTCAGCCGCATGGCATAGGGCATGAACACTTCCGTCACCGCCCCGTGGTCCCGGGCCCCCAGGAATTTCAGTACCGCATTCAGGAGGGCCGGATTGGTGTCCAGGCTGTCACCCCGGCAGGCCTGGTCCATCTCCCGGGCTCCCCGGAGCAGTTCCGGCAGATCCATCCCCAGCACCGCTCCCACAATCATCCCCGGGGTGGAAAGGACGCTGAACCGTCCTCCCACCCCGTTGGGCACATCGAACATGGGCCATCCATGCTTCCGGGCCAGCCGGTTCAGGGGCCCCTGTTCCATCCGTTCGTCGGTGACCACTGTCCCATCCACCTGGAACAGATCTCCCTGGTCCTGGAGCAGGCTGTAGAAATAGAGGAATGCCGCCGTGGGTTCCAGGGTGGTGCCGGATTTGGAAATGGGCACCAGCAGTACCCGCAGCCGCCGCCCCTGCTTTTCCCGGCACGCCCGGGCCATGGCTTCCAGCCGGATTCGGATGCCTTCCGCGTCTTCCGGATCCACATTGTTCCCGGCAAAGAAGATTTCCGGCCGGGAAGCCGCCGTCTGGCCGGCCCAGTACCCGCTGGTGCAGCAGTCATAGAGCACTTTGCCCCCCAGATAGGAGCCACCTACCCCGCAGAATACCACCGCATCCTCTTCCGCCCGGGCTTTGGCCCCCCAATCCGCCAATTTCCGGAGCAGTTCCGGCGTATTCGGAGAATCACTCCCCGGATAAGGCAGACGGGGAAAGAATATCGGTTCCGGATTCCCATCCTTGGACAGATGGTTCTTCGCCCATCCTTCCTTCCGGATTTTCTCCACTCCGGCCGCCGCCTGACGGATCCGGGGCGCCAGCGCCTCCACTTCCTCCGGAGAGATCCGCCCTTCGCCCAGCATATTGGCTGCATGATAAGAAAAACCTTTTGAAAAGACAATTGTTTCCTGCATGGGTATCCGCTGCTCCTTCATTTGTAAAGTTTTTAAAGTTTATGTAAAATATCATACCATTTTATACAGACAAGTGCAACAGAAAAAGATAGAAAACGATTAGTTTTTAAATGATTCCGAATATTTTGTTCGTCGTCCGTAGTACAGGTTCCACCCGTAACAGACGACTGTCAAGACAATATTACATACGTTCGGAAAAAAGAGGGCAGCACTGCCGCCCTCCTACATCTCCCATTCCACTTCCGCACCGGCAAACAGGGCATGGTCCTTGTTCCCCTGTTTCACCGCTGCATACCCCAGGGTCCCGTTCAGGTACAAAGCGTCCTTCAGCTTCTTCCGGCCTGTGAGCCCCAGCTCCTGGATCACCGGACCATTGCTGCCCCGGTCCTTCTCCGTCCGCTGGTAATACAGACCCAGCCGGTCAGCCCCCGGGAAGTAGTGGTTCACCCGGGCATAGTACTTCCGGGCATCATTGCCCATCCAGTCTCCCATCATGTCCCCGCTGTAGGTCCAACCGTCCTGGTAGGTCCCATGGACGTACCAGTCCTGATTGGTATGGGCCATTTCCGCCACCAGGTCCCAGGAACCGTCCCGGGTCAGCTGAGGCAGATACACTCCGCCCCGGTAGCCCCAGTCCGAAGGCATCCCGTGAGCCTGATCCTCTCCGTACATTTCCCCGTAGAACTGGACCCCGGGCAGCCGCACCCGGAAATCAAAGCCCCCGATATCGTCCCACTTGTCCCTGCTATCCGCATTATGGCCATAGGTCCACTTGCCCCAGTCATGGGAATCCAGCCCGTTGCCGTGGCCCCCCAGCAGGGAAATCCGGGAGATCCCCAGAGTAAACCAGGACGCCGGGGTCACATCCAGCCGCAGCCCCAGGACCCCTGCATGGTCATAATCCTTCCGGCCCCAGGCTGCCGCATCCGCTGCCCGGTCCCCGTCCAGCCGACCGTAGAACCCGTGGAAATCCACCTGTCCCAGGAACTTCAGAAAGCCCCCGGCCTGGATGGGTTCGTTCAGATGAGCCTGAATGGTGGTGAGGGGCTTCATCCCGTTCCCCAGCAGCAGGTTTCCGCTGGCCCCCTGGCCCCAGGTCATGGCCTGTTTCCCGGCTTCCCAGGCCCAGGCCCCGGTCCGGGTCTTCACATAAGCCTCCTCCAGGCTGGCCGTGCCCTCATTGTCCTTGTCCCAGGCCGCCCGGCCCCGGATGCCCAGCGCCACCTCATGGCCCAGATTCCCGGAAGCCTCCACATCCCCGTACAGACTGCCGTTCCGGCCCTTTTTGTGCCCGTTGTTCCCGGCAAAAGGCGCCCATGCACTGGCCGTCCGGCGGTCCCCATAAGAAAACCGGTCACTGTGGAGATAGCCGGTGCCCACCCGGACATTCCGCACCTGGAACCCGTCAGATGCGGCCTGGCCATCCTGCAAAGAAGCCAGTTCCGGAGCCACGAACTTCTCCAGATCCGCCAGATCCGCCGCCAGGTACCCGGGCAGCGGCTTGTCCCCAGCCCGTTTCTGGGCCTCCAGAACCCACCGGGCCATCTGGAGCCGGCTGTAAGGCCGGGCACCGTTGGGAAGAGAAGAAAGATAGCCCATCCCTGAAAGTTTGTCAATGGTTTCATAATAATGGCTGTCCACCGGCACATTGGCCGCAACCCGGGCCAGCGCAGAAGCCGGCAGAGTCCCAACCCCCAGTCCCAGAGAAAGCAGCACAGCAAAAGTACGTTTCATGGCACAAAAGTCCCCTTTTCCGTCAATATCTATTCAGCAAAAAGCAATGTGTATTCAGGGTATTATACCATATATGAGGGGTAAGTGGTTAAGTGGTTGGAAAACGCTTTGGGCGTTTCCGTCAGAATGGAAAGCGGCAATGGCTTTTTTAATCCGACCAGGATTGGCGATTTTAACCCGACTGATATTGGCGTTTTTAGCCCGACTGCAACACAAATAAATAAGGCCTTATGGACATGTTTTCCCATAAGACCCCTACTTTTATTCATTTATGCTCTTATAGCCAGATAGATGGCAGCAAGGAAGCATAACACACTCAATCCAACCAGGCATTTATTGATTCCTTCAGATTTTACCATCGATTGCACACATCCAATCAATGCAAAAATACTGCCAACCGTTCCCAGATTGAAAACAAGCAGACGAATCAGATACGCTCCATCAGAACCTTCTTTTACCAAATTCACATTAATATTAATCAAGCTGAACAAAGCCACGAAAATCGTCATTAAAATCATGACGTTTCCATAAATTCCCTTTTCCAGATCTTTCAGGTCTTTCAATTTATCCTGTACTTGATGCATTGCTTTTTTATATTGATTCGTATAGCCGGCCATACCTGTAAAATCAAATTCATCTTGAAAGGTACCTTGATAGGGCTGATCAACTGCTCCATCCACAGGAGAAAAATAAGCAGCTGCATATTTCTCGCCTGCCGATAAAATGATTTTTTCATTAGAAAAATTGGTCAAGCGGAAAAAGACTCGTGTATGATGCCCCGGATAATAAATCGGGCTCTCCAAGTTTAGTCCCTGGCGTAACTTGGAATTCCTTATATTAACTACAGCCGACAAATTAGCCGGCAAATTGATTGTTTCTTCTGTCGAAACAAAAACCGATTCCAAAGGAAGAAGTTCTATTTTAACTTTACTTTCAGCTTCTCCATTTTTCAGCAAATGAAACTGCCGGGCCGTTAAATCATAAGAGACCGGTCCTATAGCATCTTCTTTAAAAGGAGTAATCAGAGAGCTATTGAGTTCTTTTATCTTGCTGTCTGCAATAAACACGTCCGTACCTCCCTGCTATAATATATTTTATTATACAACATTTCCGACGAAAAGCAATGATGACGCCGCATTTCGGTATGTGTCAACAAGTTCTCGGTAAAACCTTCATCGCAGTACAGCTATGCAGCAGAGTCAAGAGCAAGGTCGATGGAAATCCAATGAACTATTGCGATGCCGTAGGAACCGCCGTCCCCCTCTGCACTCTGCACTAATTTGCCGCCGCACAAACGGCGGGAGACGTTAAGCGTGAGACGTGAGACTGAAAATCGGCAATGGCTTTTTTAATCCGACCAGGATTGGCGATTTTAACCCGACTCTAACAATGAGTAACACGAATGGCTCGAAAAAAACGACACGTTGCGCACCGTAGAGAAATTCGTTTTTTCGTGCGATATTTTTAACATCCATATTATCTCAAACTGAAGGTGGTGATTCCATACACCGGATTTTTAAGCGCTTACTAACAAAAGACGTCAGACCGACCCTTGCGGGCCTTTCAGAAGTCAGACGTCAGCTTGATCCGCGACTAGAAGTTCGGTCCTACATCTAAGCTGACATCTGACGTCTCAAGGCCCGTCAGGGCCGTTTCTGACTTCTTGTCATCCCACTATGCGGCTCAATGCTTTATGCAGCATTGGCGTTCAGCTTTTCTATATTCTCTTTCTTATTTCGCTCTGAATATAAGATATAATCAGCGCCCTTATTGCGAATGGCATCCAGATACTTTGAATCAATCGGCTTTTTCTGGTCGTTGATGATTGCCAGTCCGCTGACACTTTTTTGAGAAACCCTCTCTCTTCCCTCTTTGATGTCGCCCCAGTCGAACAAGAACGATGTTAAATTGCTCTTGTTGATCACATTGAATGTATTAATGAGGATTTCCCGTTTCCTTCCAGCAATCTGGAAAGAGAACGTAAATTCCAATCCCGTATTTCCTTTTGCAATGAAACCGGGCGTATAAATAATTTCCTGCTCTTCCAAATAATTTTGTACATCTTCTTTGAACATGGAAATTGTATTGGGTTTGGACAGCACATAAAAATCCGATATCTCCAAAATTGCACTCAAAAAATTATGTTTTGCCTGCGCAAAATTTTTCATATCCGTTTCCAGGATTAGCTCCTGATTCTTTTCTCTGATTCCATAATTGATCATGATTTGATTCATGAGCTTTTGTTTGGTCTCAGAGCGGGACAAATTAACCCCTGCCAGGCTCAAATTCCGCAAGGTTTCTCCATCATCGGACAAATAAATCTTTCCGTCTTTATTGCAGCAATAGATTTCAATGTAATCATTGAACATATTCAAAAAAGGCGTACTAATGGAATACCACTGATCATCCACCGGGGTGGCTTTCATATGTTCCTTTAAAAACTCGAAATAATTTTGAAGAGCTTTATCAATCCAGTTCATAGAAACAACCTCCCCTCATAAAGAAATTTTGTATCCAAATGGATCACTCGCTGAAATGCTTCTAACGCACTAATAAAGGAATCCATATCCATGATTTCTTTTACGGGAAATTTGCTGATACGTAACGGAATGGCCCACGCCAATGGTTTATATCCCTGTACATGAAAATGGATATGGTTTTCCTTAATATCCTGTTTTGCATATGGCTTTGCAAAATTCGGGACAAATTCATTGCATTCAACAGGATTTTGATGCGTTCCCTGATAATCCACCCGTAAAAGGCCAACAGGTTGTGTGTTCTCCTGAAAATGAAGCGTTATTTTCAAACGTCTTTTCCCTTGAAAAATCTCCAACAAAAACAAATGATATCCATCTACAGAACGAAGAAAAAATCTTTCTGAAAGGCGACTGCCACTTTTGAGCATATACTGATTCTGTGGTTCATCATCGACAATAATTTTTTTCGGAAGCATTAATAATTTTTCAGCTTCTTCATTTGTTAATGTACTCATGAGAATCATCCTTATCTACTGTTCAAGCCGTTCAACATTCAATTGAGGATTATGTGATTTACCGTCATTATACCATAATTCTTTTTCGTAAAACCCTGCATATGGGGTATTACTTTTTTAGAAAACAATAGGGTCACGCGCTCTATTCAAACACCAGTTCACGTTTATAACATAATATCATAAATTACTAAAAAATCAAATACTATCATATTATTGAGTATATACTTCCTACAAAAAAAGCAGCAGAAAGCATACCTTGCCTTTCTCCTGCTCTTGCTTGCCTTATGTTCTTTCCTAGTCCTCATTCCTATATCGTCAAAAAGGCTGTTGGTCATTTTAACCCGACTCTAAATAGCGATTTTAATCCGACTCTACTTGGTTAAATTAACCCGACGCTGACAGGATTAGGTGGTTCATCGTTGGTCGTTCTGGTTGGAAAACGCCCCGGGCATTTGCCTTTGAACGGATCTGCCCCCTGGGCGGCCGGGATGGGCTCCCCTGCGGGGATCCCCTACGCCGTTGGGGTCAAATGCTCTCCTGCAACCATAGGGACGAGAGTGACGAAGAATCCGTTCCCCGGACCGTTACCCCGATTGTCCGGCGAAGACGCCGTAGAGGCGAGCCGATCAGGCCCGCCCGTCCCGGCCACTGGGTTTTCTATCCGCCCTTGCGACGGGTCCGCCGAGAAGAAGGACCCTAGTCCCGTGGACAAGGGCGGGGGACCGTTGCGCCTGCGCAATGGTGGTGGGTTAGCAGCCCCGGCTGCGTTTCCATTCAGAAACATTTGCCTACGGCAAATGGTATCCTTTGGCGGGAGGCGTTAAGCGTGAGGCGTGAGACTGAAAAGCGGCCCTGCCGCTTTTCACCTTCCCGTTTGAAAGATAGGCTGCGAGCCGGATTAAATCCGGCTGTATTAAATCCCGGCGTTGGCCATTCCGGCCAAGGAAACCACCGGCCTTAAAAGTGCCCAGATTGCGAAGCTGCCGTTTTATTGGGTCACTTTTAACCGGCCAAATGGGTCAAAAATATTCCGGCCTTGACAGTATATGCGCTCTTGCCTTTTCTTGCACTATCGCGTATTATCATAATAAGCCCACTTCCTATCATTTGGACTACCCCCTAACAAGTTTGCTCACTTATTATGGTAATCCATTTTGGTATGAGGTGGGTCATTTTTTCCCGGCCTTTTAGGTCAATTATAGTCCGGCCTTAACA
>ERZ506759.583-NODE-583-length-10385-cov-7.34918_pt1 | contig 10385 bp, 8 predicted proteins | sample MGYA00513042_ERZ506759 | MGnify/ENA metagenome assembly ERZ506759
GCTTTTAATCACAGGCCGCAGAGCGTGGAACTAGGATGTACATCCCACGGTGCCTATACATTCCCAACCAACGTAGCGCCTCTCGAAAGAGGGGCGCTGAGGCTAGTCAATAAAGGCTCTTTCAAGCCTCTGCCTTTAGGCAGGGGTTATTGACGCCTTCGTAGAAGTACGGGTTGTAGACGTGGTTGGCGTAGTACGCGCCGCGTTCGGCCACCTGCGCGCGGCAGACGTCCGCGCAGTGGTCGCGCGTGCCCGGCACCACGTGCACCTTGGCGCCGTGGGACTCGATCATCGTGATCTTCTTGGGGCTCGTGTCTTCGGGTACGTAGATCTCGCATGCGATCCCGGCGCGGGCCGCGTAGGCCGCGACGGAGTTGCCCGCGTTGCCCAAGGAGTCCTGCACGCAGGTCCTGACGCCGATCGCCAGCATGTGGCTCACGAGCGTCGCCGCGCCGCGGTCCTTGAAGGAGAGCGTGGGCATGGCGTAGTCCATCTTGAGCAGGACGCCGTTTCTGCCGTCCATCTCGATCACGGGCGTCATGCCTTCGCCCATCGTGACGGAGCGCCAGACGTCGCCGTCCACGGCCATGAAGTCGCGGTAGCGGAAGATGCTCCATTCGGAGCGGTCGATGCGGGCGGGATCCCACGCGGGTGGCGTGAAGTCGAGCTCGAAGAGGCCGCCGCAGCGGCACTTGGGTTCATGGGTGTCGGCGGCGCATGCGGCGCCGCAGGAGGTGCAGACGTAGCCGGAGGTCATGTGGCTGTCTCCCAGAAAAAGAGATGCGGATCAGTTCTCGTCGAGCTCGGCCACGGCCTCGATCTCGACGAGGCAGCCGAAGTGCAGCTCGGGCACGGTGGCGACGAGGCGGCCGGGCTTGTGCGCGCCGAAGAATTCGGCGTAGACCTCGTTGATCGGGCCCCAGTACTCGCCCTTCGTGGTGAAGACACGGCAGTAGACGACCTGGTCGCGGCGCACGCCGGCCTCCTTGAGCACGCGGTCGACGTTGCCGAGCGCAAGGCGCGCATGGGCGCGGATGTCGCCCCGGCAGACCTCGCGCGTGTCGGGATCGATCGAGAGCTGGCCCGAGACGTAGAGCATGCCCTTCGAGATGATGCCCGGCGTGTAGTGGCCCTTGTTTTCACCCTTGAACGGGGGTTGGACGAATTTCATCAGAGTCTCCTTGTCTGGTCTGTGAATGCAGAACGCCCCGGACCGCAGGTCACGCGGTTCGGGGCGAGAAACAGGTGGCGGTCAGCGCTTGCCGCGGACTTCGTCGAGGTAGGAGTAGACGGTCACCTTCGAGATGCCGAGCTTTTCGGCGACGCGGTCGATGGCGCCCTTCACGAGGAAGACGCCGCGCTGGTCCATGAAGCGGATGAGCTCGATCCTCTTTTCTCGCGTCATCGAGCCCGAGGGAATGTCGCCCGTGATGTTGTCGACGAGGTCCGTCATGATCTCCATCACGGTGCGGTTCGTGTCGACGGGACAGACGTCCTCGTTTTCCTCGTCGGGCAGGAGCGGAAGTACGCCCTTGTCGATCCCGGGGAGCATCTGAGCGAGCATGTCGATCTGGCGGGTGATGCGCGTCGTGTCGACGTTGATGCAGAACGCACCCGCAATGTGCCCGTTCTCGTCACGGATGATCGAGGAGGAGCTGCGGATGAGGCGCCCCTCGTGGCGGAAGTAGAAGTTCGGGTTGACGTCGCCCGATTCGCCCGGCGAATGGATCGCCTTCGTGATCAGATGACGGAAGCTTTCGCCCACCTGGCGGCCCGTCACCTTGTTGTTGGCGACGTAGACGACCGAATGCTGCGGATCCGACAGGTCGTGAAGAACGACTTCAACGTCTTCGCCGAAGGTCTTGGCAACAAGGTCGGCAATCGGAACGTACGGGGCGAGTATGGGCTTCATAAGTGAATATATAAAAAAATTTATTGCTTGTAAAAATTTTTCTAGCTATAATTTCCTCCCGACGGGAACCCTTGCCTGAACGCCGGCTGAAGGCCGCGTCGGGACGGTGCTGAGAACCGCTAGACCCCATCATACAGTGGCGGCTCCTCTGCGTCTATAAAAAACTATACACTTGACGGGTTCCCGTAGACTTTTATGCTGAAACTCCCGGTCCGCGCATGAAAAGGCGCGCCCGGCCGAATCCTGCTTGAGAGGATGTTTTCATATGGACGAGCTGATTTACGGCGTCTGGAAGGGACGCGCGTACGACAACCGCCGCACGATCGACGGAAAGGCGCCCGAGGGCCTTCCGCTGAGCGAATTCCTCGCCTTCAACAGCGGCAATCCCGTTGCGGGCTTTGCCGGTCCCCAGGGCTTCCTGATGTTCGACAATCGCGTGACGCTCGCGGACGTGCTGCTTTCCTATTACAAGCGCGTCAGGGAGCTCGCCTGCGGCCGCTGCACGCCGTGCCGTGCGGGCGGCGTGATGATCGTCGAGGCGCTTGAAGCCGCCTGCGAGGGCAGGGGATCCGAAGTCGACTGGGAGCGCATCCGCGACATTGCCCTTCAGATGAAGGAGACGAGCCTCTGCGGCATAGGCCTCACGACGCCCGAGCCCATTCTCGGCGCGCTCGAGCACTTTCCCGAGCTTCTCGTCAACGCGCCCGTCATGCCCGCCACCCAGCGCGACTTCATCAGCGTGGCGACGGCCCCCTGCATTGAGGCCTGTCCCGCGAAGGTGAACGTGCCGCGCTACATCGACTACATCCGCGACGGCCACCCCGAGCTCGCCACGGGCGTGTTGCTGCGCCATTATCCGCTCGTCGGCTCCTGCGGCCGCGTGTGCGTGCGCCCCTGCGAGACGGCCTGCGCGCGCAACCACGTCGACCGCCCCGTCGCGATCAAGGACCTCAAGCGCTATGCGGCCGACTACTGCGGCCAGACGATCGAGGCGCTCTTCAGGAACGAGCGCGTGGAGCCCACGCCCGTCTCGAAGCGCGTCGCCGTGATCGGTGCGGGTCCCGCCGGCATCAACTGCGCCTACCATCTGCTTCGCCGCGGCCACATGGTCGACATTTATGAAGAGCATGCGGGCGCGGGCGGCATGGCTCGCCTCGGCATTCCCGCCTACCGTCTGCCGAACTCGCTTCTCGAGACGGAGACGACCGCGATCGAGCGCATGGGCAGCCAGTACTTCTTCAACAGCCGCTTCGGGCGCGACTTCACGCTCGACTCGCTCTTCAGACGCGGCTACAACGCGGTCTTCCTCGGCGTGGGCTGCGCGCTCGGCCAGTACCTCAACCTGCCGGGCGAGGACAAGTCCGCCGACGGCTACCTCAAGGGGCTCGACTTCCTCGTCGACGTCGAGGGCCACCAGAGCCGCGGCGAGCCGATCGAGCTTGACGGCGACGTCGTGGTCGTTGGCTGCGGCAACGTCGCCATGGACTGCTGCCGCACGGCCCGCCGCCTGATGAAGGGCGGCAGGGTGACGGTCTCCTACAGGCGCACCCGCGCCTCCGCCCCCGCGGACCCCGAGGAGATCAAGGCCGCCATGGAGGAGGACATCGGATTCGAATTCCTGACGGCGCCCGTTGAGGTGATCGTCGAGGACGGCCGCGTCACGGGCATCCGCCTCGTGCGCATGGCCGAAGGCGAGCCCGACGCCTCGGGCCGCCGTTCCGTCAGGCCCGTCGAGGGGAGCGAATTCGTCGTGCCGTGCCGCTATGTGATTGCCGCCATCGGCCAGAAGCTCGACACGTCGATCTTCTGCGAGGCCGACGGCATCCGACTCACGAAGCGCGGCACCATCGAGGTCGACGAGTCGCTGCGCACTTCGCGCGAAGGCGTCTTCGCGGGCGGCGACGCCTCCTCGGGCCCGACGTCCCTCATCTGGGGCATGGCCCAGGGCCAGAACGCCGCCATGGCGATCCACGAGTACCTGATGACCGACGCACCGGGGTTCAATCCGCGCCTGCGCTTTGCGGACCTCATCAGGAAGGCCGACCTTCTCGGCAAGTGCGTGCCCGACCGTCCCGTCGTCTTCAGGCCCCGCAGGGAGATCGGCATGCTGTCCGCCGCCGAGCGCGTGGGCAACTGGGAGGAAGTCGAGCACGGACTCACCGAGTCCGACGCCCGTGAGGAGGCGAAGCGCTGCCTGCGCTGCTACCGCCTCTTCGGCGTGAAGACGCTCTTCCCGATCCCCGGCAAGAGCGCCATGGACGAACTCTGATCGCGTGAAGGAGACCCCCAGAATGCTGGCCACGATCAATCTACAGCCCGTCGAGTTCACCGAGGGCGAAACCATTCTAGAAGTCGCTCGGCGCACGGGCACCTTCATTCCGACGCTTTGCGAATTTGCGGCGCTCAATCACCGTCCGGGCACTTGCCGCATGTGCCTCGTCGAGGTCACCCGCGCCGACGGCACGAGCCGCGTGGTGACGGCCTGCGAGACCCGTCTTGTCGAGGGCGACGTCGTCGACACCTACTCGCACAAGGTCCGCCGCATGCAGAAGCTCCAGGCGGAGCTCCTCTTCTCGGACCACTGCGAGACCTGCTCGGGCTGCGCGCGCCACGGCGCCTGCGAGCTGCAGAAGGTCGCCCGCGTCGTGGGCCTTGACGTCACGCGCCTTTCGGGCCGCCTCGCAACGCGTCCCGTCGAGACGGACGCCTCGGCCAACGGCCTCGTCTTCACGCCCGACAAGTGCATCCGCTGCCTTCGCTGCATCGAGGCCTGCCGCCAGGTGCAGGGCATCGGCGTCATCAAGCTCGACCATACGGGTACCAACGCCGCGGTGAGCTTCGGCGGCCCCTGGGGCGAGTCCGAGACCTGCATCCAGTGCGGCCAGTGCGCGCTCGTATGCCCGACCGGCGCCTTGGCCGTCAAGGATCAGACCGACCGCGCGCTCGACTGGTTCGACGATCCCGCAGTCACGACCGTCGTGCAGTTCGCGCCCGCCGTGCGCGTGACGATCGGTGAGAGCATCGGCGCGCGTCCGGGCGAAAACCTGCAGGGCAGGATCGTCGCCGCGCTCAGAAAGCTCGGCGCCGATTGCGTGATGGATACGCGCTGGTCCGCCGACGTGACGATCATGGAAGAGGGAACCGAGCTGCTCGAACGCCTTCTCAGGCAGAAGGAGGAGGGGACGCTGCACGGGCATCCCGACACGATGTTCACCTCCTGCTGTCCGGGCTGGATCAACCACATCGAGAAGAACTGCCCCGACATGATCCCGCACATCTCCTCGACGAGGAGTCCGCAGGCGATCTTCGGCGCGCTCGCCAAGACCTGGCTTCCGAAGTCGCTCGGCATTCCCGCGGAGCGCATCCGCTCGATCTCGATCATGCCCTGCACGGCGAAGAAGGACGAGGCCGCGCGCGAGCTTCTCAAGCACGGCGGCGAACCGGACGTGGACCTCGTGCTCACGGTCCAGGAGTTTGCGGCCATGCTCGACCGTCGCGGGATCGACCTCATGAGCCTCGAGCCCGCCGAATTCGACTCGCCCTTCATGAGCGAAGGTTCGGGCGCCGCGCAGCTCTTCGCGACGACGGGCGGCGTGATGGAGGCCGCGCTCAGGACGGTCTCGGCGCTTGCGGGCGGACCCGATCTCGGCCGCATCGCCTTCGAGCCCGTCAGGGGACTTGTGACCTTCAAGGAGGCCGAAGTCGAGACGGAGGCCTTCGGCAAGCTGAGGATCGCGGTCGTGCACGGCATGCGCGCGGCCGACGAGGTGATCAGGATGGTGCGCGAGGGTCGCTCACCCTACCACTTCGTCGAGGTCATGGCCTGTCCCGGCGGCTGCGTGGGCGGTGGCGGAACGGTGCGCGGCATCGTCTGGCGCAGTACGCTCGACCGCAGGCAGAACGCCGTCTACAGCACCGACGCCTCGATGAAGTTGCGCACGTCGCACGAAAACGAGGACGTCGTGAGGCTCTACAGGGACTTCCTCGGCGAGCCCGGCAGTCCGCTTGCGCACGAGCTTCTGCATTGTGAATACAGGGAGCGCGAACGCCGCTCCGAAAAGCCCGACTACCGCACCATCGAGTCGGCCGTCGAGCTCGCCAGCGTTTGATTTCTGAGCAGGGCGTCCGCAGGCGCATCCGCCTGCGGGCCCGTGCATAATAAGGGACAATCCGGTAAAAAAATCCGAATTCATTTTCATCCTGAATGCTTCAGGATCAAGGAGAAGAAACCATGAAAGCACCCGTTCGCGTGACGGTGACCGGCCCCGCCGGTCAGATCGGCTACGCCACGCTCTTCCGCATCGCCTCCGGCGCCATGTTCGGCCCGGACCAGCCCGTGTTCCTCACGCTGCTCGAACGCGCCAATCCGACCTCCGCCGCCGCCCTCAAGGGCGTGATGATGGAGCTCTCCGACTGCGCCTTCCCGCTTCTGGCCGGCATGCGTGCCGTTCAGGATCCCGTCGAGGCCTTCCGCGACTGCGAGGTCGCGCTCCTCATCGGCGCCCGTCCGCGCGGTCCCGGCATGGAACGCGCCGACCTGCTAGAGGCCAACGCCGCCATCTTCCGCCAGCAGGGCCAGGCCCTCAACGTCGCCGCCAGCCGCAACGTCAAGGTGCTCGTCGTCGGCAATCCGTGCAACACCAATGCCTGGATCGCCATGAAGAACGCCCCGGATCTTGATCCGAAGTGCTTCTCCGCTATGCTCCGCCTCGACCAGAACCGCGCCATGTCGCAGCTCGCCGAAAAGACGGGCGCCCCCGTCGCCTCGATCGAGCACATGGCCGTCTGGGGCAACCATTCCCCGGCCATGGTTCCCGACATCACGTTCGCCACGGTCGAAGGCAAGGCCGCTCCGTCCCTCGTCGATGACGAATGGGTGAAGAACGACTTCATGCCGACCGTCGCCAAGCGCGGCTCCGCCATCATCGCCGCCCGCGGCGCGAGCTCCGCCGCTTCCGCCGGCAGTGCCGCCATCGACCACATCCACGACTGGTTCTGCGGCTCCGAAGGCCGCTGGGTCACGATGGGCGTTCCGTCCGACGGCTCCTACGGCGTCCCCGAAGGCATGGTCTTCGGCTTCCCCTGCATCGTGAAGGAGGACGGCTCGTACGAAATCGTCAAGGGTCTCGAACTCACCGAGGACACGAAGGCCCGCATCGCGAAGAACGTCGCCGAACTTCAGGGTGAACAGCAGGCCGTCGCCGCCTTCATCCCGAACTGATCGACGCTCCGCCGCCGACGCACGCACCTGCAGGCGCCTGCGGCGAGTTCCGTTCCGAGCCCATCGGACGCCCGCGAGGCGTACGGTGGGCTTGATCACATCTGCAGGATCCCCGCGCAGGCCGACCACCTTCGCAGGACACAGCCCACAGCCTTGAGGAGAGTTAATCCATGACCAACTGTCTCCGTCCCGCCGACCCCGTCGGCCGTCTGCTTACCGACCCCGAAGTCGCTACTCCCGCCTTCGTCATCGACGACGCGAAGCTGCAGGTGAACCTTGACTGCGCAAAAGAGAAGGCCGCCCGTCTCGGCGTGATCCTGCGCCCGCATCTCAAGACCCACAAGTCGATCGAGATCGCTCGCCGCCAGATGCTTTCGCCCGAAGGCCCCGCCACCGTCTCCACGCTCGCCGAGGCCCGCTACTTCGCCGAAAACGGCGTGAAGGACCTGATCTACGCCGTGGGCATCGCCCCGCAGAAGCTCGCCGACGTCGCCGCCATCCGCGAAGCTGGGTGCGATCTGAAGATCATCCTCGACAACGTCGCGGCCGCGAAGGCCGTCAGCGCCTTCTGTACCAGGCGCGGCGTCACGATCCCCGTCCTCATTGAGGTCGACTGCGACGGCCACCGCTCGGGCGTCAGGCCCGAAAGCGAACTCCTCATCGAGATCGCGCGCGCCCTCACGGACGGCGCCGAGCTCGCGGGCGTTCTCACGCATGCGGGCGCAAGCTACGACGTCGAAAACCTCGCCGTCATCCGCAGGGCCGCTGCCAATGAACGCGACGGGATCGTGACGGCCGCGAACCGCCTGAGGGAGGCGGGCTTTGAAGTGCGCATCGTCTCGATCGGCTCGACGCCCACCATGACCCATGCCGAGGATGAGACGGGCGTGACCGAAATCCGCGCGGGCGTCTATGCGCTCGGCGACCTCTTCATGATGAATCTCGGCGTCGTGCCGATGGACCGCATTGCAGGCACGGTGCTCTGCACCGTCATCGGCCACCAGCCCGAAAAGGGCCAGGTGATCGTCGACGCGGGCTGGATGGCCATGTCCCGCGACCGCGGCACCGCCCGCCAGCACTGCGACTTCGGCTACGGCCTCGTCTGCGACGTTGACGGCAGGCCGCTTCGCGGCTGCGACATCCGCATGACGGGCGCCAATCAGGAACACGGCATCATCGAGGCCGCCGCAGGCGACCGACTCAAGCCCGAGGACCTGCCCGTCGGCACGCGCCTTCGCATCATGCCCAACCACGCCTGCCCGACCGCGGCGCCCTATGAAAAACTCCTTCTCGTCAATGAGGAGGGACGCGTGACGGCCGCGCTCGATCACGTTCGCGGCTGGTGACGCCTTCTTTTCGTCGTCTTGAGGCGCGGGCCACCGCCCGCGCAGCCTTCGGGGCGTCCGTTCTCATCGGAACGGGCGCCCTTTTTGACGTTCTTCTTTCGCCCGCTTTCGGGCGGGATCCCCCAGTCGGGATTTTCCCGCAAGTTGTTGCCGACCTTTTCAGGCATCGGGAAAACGCGGGCAACGTGTCGCCTTTCGACGGCGTTGCGCCGCAAGCTCTTCGCGGACAGGCGTTTTGGAAAGTGTAAGAGATGTAATGCACAATCATGGATAACACCATGAGCGGTAAGGATTTCCCGTGGTGTCGGGGCCTGGGGTCTCAACGTAGACTCAACGCACGTGCTTCGACAGGGGCCGCCCGAATGCGTGCAGCGTGTCGGACACGGTGACCATCAGTCCGGATTTCCGACCAGAATCCGGAGACCTTTTCGACATGAAGGAGAGAATCATGTCGCTGTCACGCCGTTCGCTCATGCAGACCGCCGTTCTCGGCTCCGTCGCCGCCCTTGCGGGCGCTGCGGGTTCCGCCCAAGCCAAGATCAAGAAGCCGTTTCCCGCTCAGAAGGTGAGCGAAAAGCGCCGCGTCCTCATCCAGTCGAGCTCCCACTACCACACGTCGGGCTACCTCGACTTCGCGGGCGAGCAGTACGAGCAGCTCTACGGCAGCACGAAGTACGAGATTCTCTTCATCCCCTATGCCAAGGTTGCGGGCACTTACGACGGGTATGAAAAGCAGGTTCAGGACGCCTTCAAGCCCTTCGGCCACAAGATCGTCTCGATCCATCGCTTCAAGGATCCGCAGAAGGCCGTTCGCGAAGCGTCCGCCATCGCGGTGGGCGGCGGCAACACGTGGGCGCTCGTCACCCGCATGTACGAGGCCGGCATCATCGACCTGATCCGCGACCGTGTCAACGGCGGCATCCCGTACTGCGGCTGGTCCGCCGGCGGCAACGTCGCCTGCCCGACGCTGCGCACGACGAACGACATGCCGATCGCCGAACCGCCGTCCTTCAACACCTTCGGGTTCATCCCGTTCCAGACGAACCCGCACTTCATCTCCGCTGCGGGCACGTCCGGCCTCAACAACGAAACGCGCGAAGACCGTCTTGAAGAGTTCCTGTGGTACAACAAGGACGAGGAAGTCATCGGTTTGCCCGAAGGCACCGCTCTCTTCGTGACCGGCGAACATGACTGCGAAGTCATCGGTCCGAAGGACGCCGAAGCCCTTTACTGGTTCCGCCAGGCCGAGATGGGCATGAGGCTCGAGCGCATCGCGCTCGGCACGAAGTTCGACCTTCGCAAGATCGTTCCGGGCGGCAAGCTCTGAAACGCATGACGCTCTGAGTCCGAAGTCAGTGACTTCGGGAAACGCCCGCCGAGGCTCGCGCCCGGCGGGCGGTTCTTTTTGTGCGGCAGTGATGGCGATGGAGGAGAAGCCGAGGCGTTTTCCCCAGCCGCCTGGCATGACCGCTGCGACGGTCAAAGTTCCTTCAACCTGAGCGCTCGCTTCACAGAAACAGCCGCAGGAAGCCTCCGAATTCATTCGGATGGAGGAATGCGGCAAACCTCTCTCTTCCGATCTATTTGGTTGTCCCCGATGAAAGGCGTGTGTCTTTCCACCCCCTGTGCTAAGGTACTCCCATGAGCACGAAATCCTTCATCATCAATCTACCGATCATCACCGGAGATCAAGACCGCCGTCGGCTGCGCAAGAGCTTCAGCTTCGGCTGCAACCTTCAGAACGCCGTCATGGGTGGTGGATGGGATCGTGTTCTGAAAATGCGCGCCACGGCCGAGTGGCAGACCGCAAGAGCCATGCCGAAGAGCAGTGAAAGGACAAAAGCCTTCCGTGATCTTCGCGTGCGGTTCCGCTTGAGCGAGTACGACTTTCATGCCGACGTCGCCA
>ERZ506759.590-NODE-590-length-10327-cov-4.65158_pt1 | contig 10327 bp, 10 predicted proteins | sample MGYA00513042_ERZ506759 | MGnify/ENA metagenome assembly ERZ506759
TAGACAAGTTCCGTACACAGTTTACGGTCGAGCGAAGACAACCCATTTCCCCTCAGGGCCTTATTCAGGGCAAGATTTGCATAGGCACCGCGTTCATAGATCTCATCGAGGACAAGCAGGGCCAGTTCCCTTGGATTTTGGGCATCATGCATGGTCATTATCCTTTCCACTGATAAAGGTCTTGATTTCTTCTTCGATGGCATCAATATCTACACTGGTGTTGAAACAGGGCCCATTGGGACGCCGGTTCAAGACGCCAATGACGGGCATGGGAAAGACATCTTGAATACCGCTTGTAAGGTCGCGCTCACAGGCCACGGCTAGGATAGCCTTCGGACGCACCTTCTTTACGGCCTGCCGGGCAAGGGTTCCGCCGGTTACGATATAGACATGAACGCCATATTTCTGGGATAGATGAAGCAGGTCCCCAACGCCGCAGCGACCGCATTGATGACAGTTATGGATGTCCCGTGTAACCTTGTAGGGACAGGTATCCAGCTGCAGGCAGTGAGGCGTGAGAATCATGAGACGGTCCGCAGGCACTTTGATGTGCTGGCGCCGGACCAAATGGTTGCTCACTTCGATAAAAGACTGCTCTATCCGCATCTTTGAAATGTGCATCATCTCCCCAAGGAAGATGGCAATGGGGTAAATCAGGTTGATGACATTCCACGCCCAGAAATAAAAGAACCGGATCGTAGGGAATCCCAGAATGGCCAGGACAATCCCACCAATCCCCACAAAAAGGCTGAGGGCAAGAAAAAGAACTGCAAGACCCACAACAAGGGGCAAGGCGGGATGTAATGCGGCAAGACCGGGAACCATGATGTGCCACAGGCCATACGCTGCTCCGCCCATAAGAAGGGCGGCAAGGGAAATAAGCACAATAAAAAGCCGTTTCTTAGGTCTACTCACGATTATCATTCCTTACGAAAGGATCTCTCCAACTGCAATCTGCTGACCATTTACAAATGACTGGGCCGCCATTGCCCGTTTGCCTTCAGGCTGACATTCAAGGACAGCAAGGACGCCCGTGCCGCAGGCAATGTGAAAGCCCTTGCTGTCTGCCTCGAGGATCTGTCCTGGTTGAGCTTGCTCAGCCGATCCGGGAAGAACATGGCTCTTCCAAACCTTCAGTCGTTTGCCGTCCGGCAGAATCGTATACGTGCCCGGCCAGGGGTTAAAGGCACGAATCTGATTGTGAAGGGTATCTGCAGAAAGCGTCCAGTCAAGATGTTCCATATCCCGCGTGATCAGCGATGCGTACGTTGCTTTGGTCTCTTCTTGGGGTTCTGCGGTCACGGTCCCTGCTGATAGGTCATCAATGGTCTGAAGAAGCAGGGCAGCGCCCTTTTCCTTTAATTCATCATGAAGTTCACCCTGCGTCATTTCCGGCCCAATGGGCACGGAAACTTTTTCCAGCATGGCGCCTGTATCCATTCCGGTATCCATCTGCATAATGGTCACGCCAGCTTTTTTCTCGCCCTTTAAGATTGCATAATGAATAGGTGCGGCGCCGCGGTAGGCCGGCAGCAGGGAAGCATGGACATTGATGCAGCCAAAAGGCGGCAAGTCCAATAGAGCCTTGGGCAGGAACTGTCCAAAAGCCGCTACGACGATCAAATCAGGGGAAAGGCGCTTCATTTCTTCCATAAAGGCCGGATCTTTCACCCGTTCCGGTTGAAGGACCGGCAGATTCACGGCAAGGGCATATTCCTTGACCGCACTCATCATCAGCTTATGGCCCCGTCCCTTTGGACGGTCCGGCTGGGTCACAACAGCAAGAATCTCATGTTTTTGCTGTTTCACTAAGGCCCGGAGACTGGAGGCAGCAAATTCCGGGGTTCCCATAAATACAAGCTTCACGATTTATTCCGCCTTCCTTTTGGGGCTCAGGCTCAAGGCCCGGTCAATGAAGAGGATCCCATCCAAATGATCACATTCATGCTGCAGGGCACGAGCTAGGAGCCCGCTTGCTGTAAGGCGCCAATGACCGCCTTTGCGGTCCTGGAACCGGACCGTCACTTCAGCCGCGCGTTTAACTTCCCCTTCATAATCATCCACGCTGAGGCATCCTTCCGTATCGATTTCCTCGCCTTTGAATTCAGAAAGGACAGGATTTACAAACTCCCGGATGCCTGCCCCATCGTCGGCATCAATGACAATCATACGCTTGGAAAGGCCAATTTGGGGAGCAGCCAGGCCACAGCCGTTGTTGGCATACATGGATTCAGCCATGGCTTTCAGGGTCTTTTCCAATTTCTTATCAAAACGGGTAACGGCTTCTGCCTTCTCGCGAAGGATTGGAGCCCCAACTTTTACAATCGGTAATAGGGACATGGTTCTCTCCTTTTTATCATTCATGCGGTCTTTTTCTTCCCACTCAGGAAAAGTGGGCCTTGACGCAGTTATTTTACCCTTTATTCTATCACATATGACCAGGGGAATGCACGTTTTTAGACGGCAATGCCGCAAAGCCAAAAAGGGCCATTGCAGATGGCCCTGCAATGGCCTCTAGATAACGCTGATGGGATCGACATCAAAATATAGGTTTCCATTTTCCAGAAATCCAGAAGCCCGGATCCAGTCCTTGATTGGCTTCATATGCTGGCTCTTGATGAGGACATTGACGCGCCAGACCCTGTTAACAACGGGCACAAGGGCCGGAAAGGGCCCAAGGATCTGGTATGGCACCTTAGACTCCAACTGAAAGGCTTCCAAGGCATTAACAAAGCGCTGGGCAAGTTCCAAGGCTTTTGTCTCACTTTCATGATGAACCGTCATCTTCAGCATGGTCACAAACGGCGGATATTGAAGATCCTGACGCTGCTTCAGCTCATCCCGGGCAAAGGATACGTAATCTTGTTCGGCCGCCATGCGCAGGATAGGATTTTCCGCATCGTAGGCCTGAAAAATAACACGTCCCGGCTTATCCCCCCGCCCGGCTCGGCCAGCCGCCTGTGTCAAAAGGGCAAAACAGCGCTCACCGCTGCGAAAGTCAGGCAAGTTGAGGGTGGAATCAGCAGAAAGGATTCCGACAAGAGTCACATTGGGCACATCATGTCCCTTGGCAACCATCTGTGTTCCCAAAAGGACGTTGTACTCGCCGCTGCGAAAAGCGCGCATGATCTTTTCATGGGAAAATTTCCTTGCCGTCGTATCCTGATCCATCCGCAAGGGACGGATGCCTTCGCAGAGGGTCCTGAGACTCTCTTCTGCCTTTTCCGTTCCCGTTCCAAAAAAACGGATCCGTTTGCTCCCGCATTTGGGACAGACCTTAGGTACCGGTTCTGTGTGACCGCAGTAATGACAGACAAGCTGTGCCTGTTTGGCATGATACACAAGGGCGACGGCACAATTGGGACACTGGATTGATTCACCGCAGTCACGACACATGACAAAAGTCGAAAAACCGCGGCGGTTAAGCAGGATAATAGCCTGCTCACCGGACTTGACCGTCTCTTCAATGGCATCACGGAGCGTATCGGAAAAGACGCTTTTATTGCCTTTTTGCAGCTCTTCCCGCATATCGACAATGGAAACGGCCGGCAGATGAGCCCCCTTATGGGCACGCTCATTCATGATAAGTTCCGTATAGCGTCCTTTTTGGGCCCAGTAGTACGTTTCCAGATCCGGCGTTGCGCTACCCAAGACGACAGGCGCACCGTGAGCGTTGGCCCTTACTTGGGCAACAAGGCGGGCGTTGTAGCCCGGCCGTTCTTCCTGCTTGTAGGTACTTTCGTGTTCTTCATCGATGACGACAAGTCCCAAATCCTTGAAAGGACAAAAAACGGCACTCCGAACCCCAATCAGGACGCGGGCCTTTCCGTTTCTCATCCGGTCCCAGACATCAGCCCGTTCCGAGGCCGATAATTTGGAATGGGCCACGGCGACAGCATTGCCAAACCAGGACTTGAAGCGTTTCACAATCTGATCCGTAAGGGCAATTTCAGGTACCAGGACCATGACTTGTTTTCCATCCCGCAGAGCCTTATCGGTCAGGCGCAGATAGACCTCGGTCTTACCGCTTCCGGTCACCCCACGCAAAAGAAACGTATGGAACGTTCCCCTCTTGCGGCAGATTTCGACGGCATTGATGGCCGCTTGCTGCTCATCGGTAAGGATCATTTCATCCCTGGGAGCAGCGTCCGCATGGTAGCTGTCACGCAGGACCCGCTGCTTTCCTTCGGTAAGGATGCCTTTTGACACAAGGTTCCGGATGACGCCAGCTGATACGCCGCGGTCCTCAAGGACACGCACAGGAAGCGGATTCGTTCCTTGCAGAAGGGAAAGAACAAGGAGCTGTCCTTTCCCGCGCAGAATCCCCGCTTCTTTCTGGGCGAGACCATCTGTCGAAAGAGCAACGGTCCGTTCGAATTTTTCCTTAAGTTTATAGGTAACTTCATAGGTCAAGGAAACCGCTTTCTTGGTGATCAGGCCTTTAAGGGCCCCTTCCCCCCCCTCAAGACGGGCAATCTCTCGGCGTGTCATGGCCCCTTCTTGGGCTAAATAGGTGTAAAGGCTCCTTTCCCTTTCGGAAAGGAGCCCTTCTGCACCGGGCTCAGCATAGTAGCGTCCTACGGCAGCAATGCTTTTTTTGCCAGGAATAAAAAGCCGCAGGGCCTCTGCCAAAGGACAGAGGTAGTACTGGGCAATCCAGTGGGCAGTTCCCAGCATCTCCTCATCAAACCAAGGTTCCGTCCCGACGACGTCGACAATGGATTTGATTGCAAGGCTGGCATCAGGAGCTTCATCTGCCTCTACGATGAAGCCTTCCAGGAGCTGCCGTCCGAAAGGCACCACGACCCGCCAGCCTTCACCAATAAAGTCCAGGCTGGGAGGAACCTTGTAGGTAAATTGCCGGAAGAGGTTCTTAAGGGGCAGGTTGACAGCAACCTTTGCATAATCCATATCAATTCAACGCCTTTTTCAGTTCATCCACTTTATCAAGCCGCTCCCAAGGCAAGTCTACGTCTGTCCGGCCAAAATGTCCGTAAGTCGCGGTCTGTTTGTAAATCGGGCGGCGCAGGTCAAGGCTGCGAATGATTCCTGCCGGCGTCAGGGAGAAGGTCTCTTCGATGAGATCTGCAATTTGGGCATCATCGATGACCCCTGTTCCATACGTATTGACGCTGATGGAAACGGGCCGAGCCACACCAATGGCATAGGCAAGCTGGATTTCGCAGCGTTTGGCAAGTCCAGCTGCAACAACATTCTTTGCTACATAACGGGCTGCATAAGCAGCGGAACGATCCACCTTCGTTGGATCTTTACCGGAGAACGCACCACCGCCGTGACGGGCCATGCCGCCATAGGTATCAACAATGATCTTCCGGCCTGTCAGTCCGGAGTCACCTTGGGGGCCGCCGATTACAAAACGGCCTGTCGGATTGATATGGTATTTGGTTTTTTCATCGAGGAACCCCTCGGGAACAATGGGACGGATGACCTGTTCCATGATATCCCGACGCAGGGTTTCCTGACTGACCTCTTCGCTGTGCTGGGCCGACACAACAATCGTATCGACGCGGATAGGACAATCGCCGTCATACTCTACGGTCACCTGTGTCTTTCCATCAGGACGCAGGTAAGGCAGGGTTCCATTCTTGCGAACCTCAGCCAAGCGACGGGCCAAACGGTGGGCCAGCGAAATGGGAAGCGGCATATATTCCGGCGTTTCATCCGTGGCATAGCCAAACATCATGCCCTGATCACCGGCACCGATCTTGTCATCACTGTCCTCTTTACCCTGCTTGGCTTCATCCGATTCATTGATGCCCTGAGCAATATCCGGGGACTGTTCATCAATGGAGATGAGGACGCCGCAGGTCGATCCATCAAACCCGTATTTGGCACGGTCATAGCCGATATCAATAACGGTCTGGCGGGCAATCTTGGCAATATCAACATAGCAGTCCGTGGAAATTTCCCCAACCACATGGATCTGACCGGTTGCCACAAGCGTTTCACAGGCAACGCGGGCATAGGGATCTTTGGCAAGGATAGCATCCAGGACAGCGTCAGAGATCTGATCGGCAATTTTGTCAGGATGTCCCTCGGTTACGGATTCTGACGTAAAGAATTTTCTCATGATTCCTCCTTTGGGTAAGAAAAAAGGCTCTCACGATGAGAGTCCTTATCTTCTCTCATCTTACAATCATTACATTGCAGGATTTAGCACCGTTGGCCATGAGGCCATGGTTGCTGTGGGTTCATAGGGCCATTCCCTCCGCCACTCTTGATGAGCATATGGAATTTTGACAATTTATTATACCCGAAAACAGTAGGAATAGCAAGGGGCACACTGGTCATTCCTCAGACCAGGAATCAGGCCGAATGGATACAGAGTGTGAACCCATAGCTTAAGAAAGATGACTTGGAAACCGTGGATCCATGCCTCATCGTACAAGGATTCGTTTCACGTAGGAGAGCCTTGCCTGGGGGCTTTTCCTTCTACCCACGTGCCGTTACCTCCCACGTCCTGCCATCAAGACAGCCATGTCCACCTTGCCAAGGAAAAATCAAATTACCAAGAAAAGAAAAAAAGAGGCCGCAAAAAATGAATCCATCATTTCTTCACAGCCTCTTTGATATCAGTAATGAACAATATTTTTGAGGTCATCCTTGCAGATGCGGGCTAGGATGGGACGAGCTTCGTCACTTTGTAGAAATGCAAGGGTGACTTCCGGAACCATGCGGGCCACGGTCTCCCAATCCCCGTCATGCAGGGCTCGGCGGACCGTTGAGGCACTCACTGTTTCCCCGCCTTTTACATTGCGGGGAATGATGCGGCAGCAGATACCCGCTTCAGGAAGGCGCTGGGCCATGATTTCATTATAGCGTCGCGTGACGGTACTTGTCGGTTCCTCCCCCACATAGCGAGCCTTGATGCCGAGCCGCTCGGCAATCTTTACAAAAATAGCAAGGTCCAGGTTGGCATGACTTTCTATGACCGCCAAATCATCTTTTTGAAAGTAGCTGGGGAACGTGGCACTGCTGATAATATAGGGACCGCTGTCATGATAAATGATATTCTTAAGGTCGGCAGTTCCCTCTTTGATGAGCCGCTTACGGACCGCATAGGGAAAATAGCTGGCATCTTCACTGACCATGAAAAGATGGAGCCAATCATTTTCCTTACAGGCCTGCTCCACCAAATAACGGTGTCCCAAGGTAAAGGGATTGGCATTCATTACAATAGCAGCAATGCGCCCTTGGGGCGTCTTTTTTCCCGCCAGGTGATCCAAATAGCAGGTAAAGCCATTCGGGTCCTTTTCCATAAAAACAACCTGATCTGGCACCCGGGCAACTTCATGGAAACCCAGATCTCCAAAAAAGAGGGCTGATGAACATTTTGTATAAAGGAAGAGGTGGATGATTCCTCGGTCATATTCATACTGGATGAGATGGGACACAATCTCATTCATGAGGCTTTCACCCTGATGGTCATGGCTAACAGCCAGGCAGCGCAGGGTATTGCCAAAGCAGCTGCCCGTGGCGATAGCATGGTACTCTTCATCGTACATGACGCAAGTGTAATCCACATGGGGATCAAGGCGAATTCCTTCCTGCTGCAGCAAAGCCTTAACATCTGCCAAGGTACGGGTATCGCCGGGATAGACGGGGCTGATTTGATAATCGGACATAACTTCTCCTTATTTCATGACCACAAGTTCATAGTCGCGGGTACCAAGACCGATCTTTTCTGCATGCTCCAGCGTCGTTTTCCAATCGACACGGGGATTGCTGTCAAGAAAATGATCTTGATGGTTCTCCCATCCCTTCTCGGCCAGATGATCAGAAAGTTGACTGTTCATCAAGGGAGAAGCGGCAAGGCAGGCGTCCGCACAGGCCTGATCCAAGGCGACAGGATCAAAGGACGCAAACATGCCGAGGTTAGGCAGGATAGGCGCGTCATTTTCCCCATGGCAGTCACAATTGGGCGACACGTCGACAATGAGGTTCACATGGAAAGCAGGCCGGCCATGAACGACGGCCAAGGCATATTCCGCCATCTTACGGTCAAGCAGCTCGTTGGCATCCCACTCCACGGTTTCAATGGCATCAAAGGAACACGCCCCGATACAGCGGCCGCAGCCAGTGCATCGCGTCTTATCGATGTGGGCCTTGCCCTTTTCGTAAGTGATGGCATCCGAACCGCATTCCTTGGCGCAGCGTTTGCAGTCACGGCAGAGCGACTCATCGACAACAGGTTTTCCAGAAGAGTGCTGCTCCATCTTGCCGGCCCGGCTTCCGCAGCCCATGCCGATATTCTTGATGGCACCGCCAAAACCCGTTGATTCGTGGCCCTTGAAATGCGCCAAACTGATGAAGACGTCAGCATCCATGATAGCGCGGCCGATCTTTGCCTTCTTGATATACTCCCCTCCTGGAACCGGGACCTCCACTTCATCGGTGCCTCGCAGCCCATCACCAATGAGGACCTGACAGCCCGTTGTAATCGGGTTGTAGCCATTTAGGGCTGCACATTCAAGATGTTCCAGCGCATTTTTACGGCTGCCGGGATACAGGGTATTGCAGTCTGTCAAAAAGGGCAGGCCGCCGGCTTCCTTTACAAGGTCTGCCAGCGCATGGACGTACTGGGGTCTCAGGGATGCCAGATTGCCCAGTTCCCCAAAATGCATCTTAATGGCCGTATACTTTCCTTCAAAATCAATTTCCTTTTCCATACCCGCACGACGACACAGGCGCTTGAGCTTTTCCGGCAGGCTAAGTCCCACAGGAACACGAAAATCCGTCATATAAACCTTAGCTTTTGTCATGTTGTTCTCCCCTTTTCTTGACAGTGCTAAAGAAAAAGGCGCTCCACAAAAGGCGCGCCATGTCCGCTCTAATTATTTTACCATAGGTCCGTTCCTCTTTAGAAGAGGCGGATTTCCGATTCATGGATATCCGGATGACCGATGATGCGCCCGTCAACAAAACGGCCGTGACAGTCGCTGCCGCCGCTGATGAGCTTATGGTGCTGCTGACAGTAGGCAAGGAGGGTCTTTGTATCTTCCTTGCTGTGGGCAGGATGATAGCATTCAAAGCCATCAAGAGGCTTTTCCCCTACTGCCTCCAAAGTCCTAGCAAGCCCCGGGCCATGAAAGTGGCTTGCCGCATGGGCCAAAAGGGCCACCCCGCCAGCTTTGTGAAGGGTCGCCACGGTCTCTTCGATAGAGGGAAAAACAGGAAAATCAAGGCCCCGCTTCTTAATGAAGATGCGGCTGAAAAAGTCCTTTACATCCCGGCATAGCCCCTTATCGATGAGATAAAAGAGGGCCTTGAAACCGCCGCGGCGCGGATCATAGACATAGGCCCGATACTCCTTGATGGAAACGGGCCAGCCTTCTTAAGATAGGATTCCAATGGCCCTTTCATCCGTTTCTTCCAAAAGACGGCGGTTATGGGCAAGATGTGCTAGAAGAATAGGGTTCGAGCAATCAAACCCATAGCCTAGGATATGAAAGCAGCGCCCTTCATAAGTACTGCACATCTCAACGCCGGCAATCACCTCGATGCCCTCTTTGGGGGCAAGTTTCATGACAGGAGCCACGCTTCCAAGAGAATCATGATCGGTCACAGCCATGATTCCGAGTCCTGCCTTTTTGGCGGCAAGAACCGCTTCCCGGGGCGTCCAGCTACCATCCGACGCAATGGTATGAAGATGTAGGTCAACTTTTCGATTCATACGGTAGGTTCCTTAGTGATGATATTTTTCGTTTCGCATAATCTTGAAGGCACGATAAACCTGCTCCAAAAGAAGGATACGAATCATTTGATGGGTAAAAGTAAGCGGTGAAAAGGACCAACGAAAATCGGCCCTTTTCCGCAGTTCATCGGTATACCCAAAAGGACCGCCAATGACAAAAGTCAGGTGGCTGACACCTTGGACCATAAGAGCTTCCAATTTCTGCGAAAACTGAGGGGAAGAAAGTTCCTTTCCCCTAAGATCAAGGAGAATGACGAAAGAATGCTCCGGGATGATCCGTAAAAGACGGTCTGTTTCCTTTTGAAGGATCTGCCTTTCTTCTTGGGAAGATACCCGATCCGGCATCTTTTCCTCCATGATGACTTTGGTCTCAAGCTGACAATAGGCGCCGAGACGTTTTACAAACTCCGCTTCGGCACGTTTTAGATAGTCTTCCTTGAGGCGCCCTACACAGGCAAGGGTGATGCGAATCACGAGTTGGTCCTCGGGATTTCCGTCAGCGTCACGGATTTATCCACTTCATCATCGCCGCGAAGGATCGTGACAGGCACCGTGTCACCGACCTTGCAGGCATTCAGGGCATCCCGAAGGGCGGCCACGGTCTTCACAGCC
>ERZ506759.599-NODE-599-length-10111-cov-3.69332_pt1 | contig 10111 bp, 7 predicted proteins | sample MGYA00513042_ERZ506759 | MGnify/ENA metagenome assembly ERZ506759
TTCTAAAGGAATAGTTATTTTAGGGGCAACAAATAGACCAGAAATATTAGATAAAGCTCTTTTAAGACCAGGTAGATTTGACAGAAGAGTTATAGTTGATAGACCTGACTTAATAGGTAGAAAAGCTATATTAAAAGTTCACTCAAAGGATGTAAAAATGTCACCAGATGTTAACTTAGATGAAATAGCTAAAGGAACTCCGGGAGCTGTAGGGGCCGACCTTGCAAATATAGTTAATGAAGCAGCATTAAGAGCTGTTAAACATAAGAGAGATGAAGTAATTCAAGAAGACTTACAAGAAGCAGTTGAGGTTATAATTGCTGGTAAGGAAAAGAAGGATAGAATACTTTCAGCTCAAGAGAGAAAGATAGTAGCCTTCCACGAAGTTGGTCATGCACTTGTAGCTGGACTTTTAGAAGGTACTGACCCAGTACATAAGATTACTATAGTTCCAAGAACTATGGGAGCTTTAGGATATACAATGCAATTACCTGAAGAGGAAAAATACTTAGTATCAAAGGATGAGTTATTAAATCAAATAACAGTTATGCTTGGAGGAAGAGCTGCTGAAGAGGAAGTATTTAACCTTGTTTCAACAGGGGCATCTAATGATATTGAAAGAGCTAGTCAAACTGCAAGAAGTATGGTAACTGTTTATGGTATGACAGATTCATTTGATATGATGGCTTTAGAGTCAATCCAAAATAGATACCTAGACGGTAGAGCTGTAAGAAACTGTAGTGAAGAAACTTCAACTTTAGTAGATAAGGAAATATTACAAATAATAAGAAATTGCCACGAAAAGGCTAGAACTTTATTGAATGAAAACAGAGATTTATTAGACAAAATTTCTGAATATCTATTAGAGAAAGAAACTATATATGGAGATGAATTCATGAAGTTTGTTCATGAAAAATATCCAGAGTTAAAGAAAGATAAAAAAGAAGAAAATAATGAAATAGTAGTAGAAGCAGATAAAAATACTTTAGTAGAAGAAGTAATTGCTGAAGCGGAAACAATAACTACTGAAGTTATAGAAGAAAATAAAGAGGCTTCAGAAGAAGATGATATTTTAGTAAGCAGTGATGTTGAAGAGGAAGTTACAAAAGTTGATGAAACAACAGTAACAGTGGATGACGAAGAAACAAAATAGTTTGCTAATGCAAAAGAGAAATGTACTCCTACGGAGTTGAGAAATATACGTCTACGACGTGGAGAAATCTATGCCGATACATAGATAAATATTGCCTGGCGGCAAGAGAGTTGACTCTGCCGTCAGGCATATTTATCTTCACGAAGTGAAAATTTATCCGAATGAAACTTATATTTATCTGTGCTAAGGGCATATTTCTCTTCAACATAGTTGAATATTTATCCGAGCAAGGCTCATATTTCTCTTCAGGTTAGCTGAACATTTATCCTGCCGTAGGGCACTAAACAGGAGGTTTTTTAATGAATAAATTTGAGTTTTTACAAGAGGAGCAGAATTTAGATTACACTCTTAAGGTATTAAATCAAGAAATTCTTAATTATATAGAAAAGAGAAAAGGTATAGCAGATTATATACTTGAGTATAGAAAGAAGTTTATTGAAGAGCATAGAGATGATGAAGATAAACTAATTGAGTATTTTGATCATGAAAAGTACGTTAAGGAAGAGTCATATAAGACTATAGATAAAAAGTTAACTGAATATACTAAGCTTAAGGAAATTCCTTACTTTGGGAAGGTTGCTTTTGCAGATGATGGTCTTCAAGAGACTATCTATATAGGAAGATATGGATTAAATAGAGAAGGTGAATTCGAACCAGTTATAGTTGACTGGAGAGCACCAGTATCATCTTTATTCTATAAAGGAACTGTAGGAGAAAGTAGTTATAAATCTCCAAATGGAGAAGTCCCAGTTGATATTTTATCAAGAAGACAAATAATGATAAAAAAGGGCGTGCTTCAAGGATTTTTTGATTCTGAAGTAGATGTTAAAGATGATATACTTCAAATGATACTTTCATCAAACACAGGGGAAAAGCTTAAAGATATAGTAATGACTATACAACAAGAGCAAGATGAAATTATTAGAGAAGATAGACAAAAGGTTGTTGTAGTTAATGGAGTTGCAGGTTCAGGGAAAACTACAATAGCTCTTCATAGAGTAGCTTATTTATTATATAACTTCAGGGAGCAATTAGGAAATAAGGTTCTTATTTTAGGACCAAATGATATATTTATAGATTATATTGGAGAGGTTTTACCGACTTTAGGAGAAGGTGGAGTAAGACAACAGACTTTTGTAAACTTTGCAATAAGTGAAGTTGGATTAGATCAACATGTTGTAGATTTTACTGAGTATTTAGAAAAAGCATTAAGAGGTAATAATGAAGTAATTGATGAAATAAAATATAAGTCTTCAAAGGAATTTATAGATTTATTAGATAAGAAATGTACTGAGTTTGAGGAAAACTACTTTAATATTAAACCAATAAAGTGTTTTGGTGAAGAGATAGTTTCTATAGAAGAAATAAAGGAATTATTTGAAAAGCATTATAAGTATATGCCTTTATTTAGAAGAAGCAAAAAGATTGAGAGAGTTATTATATCTAAAATAAAGGATAAGAGAGATGAAAAAGTAAGAGAACTTAATGCAGCGGTTAAAGAAAAGCTTGCGAGTCTTTCTGAAGATGAATTGTTAATAGAACAAAATAACATTGAATTTACAAGAAGGATTAAAGTAAGAGAAATAGTAAGAGAGGTTATGAAGGCTAAAGCTGAATTAGCTGCTTGGATAAATCATAAAAATATAGTAGATATTTATAAAGAAATGATGGATACGGAGATTCTATCTTACTTAGATTTAGCTCCTATTTTATATCTTATGATTAAGCTTGATGGGAAGAAGTGTAAGAGCGACATTAAGCATATAGTTATTGATGAAGCTCAAGATTATAACATGCTTCAATTTATAGTATTAAAAGAATTAACAGGATGTAGAAGTTATACTATAGTTGGTGATGCAAATCAGAGGTTAATAAAAGCTACAGAAGAAGCTGCAATGCTTAATTTAAAACCACTGTTTGGTGGATTTACTAAATACTTTGATCTTAACAAGAGCTATAGATCTACTTATCAAATTATGCAATATGCTAATAAATTACTTGATGAACATGCGATAGTTCCTTTTGTTAGAGAAGGAAAATATGATGTAGAAGAAGTTAGGGTAAATGATAAGGAAGATTTAATAGATACTTTATTAGAAACTTTAGAAGCATACGAAGATGAAAATTATGAAAATGTAGCTATAATAGTTAAGGGAAAAGAAGAACTGAAGGAAATAGCTCCAGAATTAAAGCAATTTACTAAGATTCTTTCTTTTGATAGAGAAGACTTAATATATAGAGGCGGAAGAGTAATAATTCCATCATATTATGCAAAAGGGTTAGAGTTTGATGGAGTTATAGTAGTTAATCTTGATAATGATACAGATAACTTAGTTAAATATATAATGTGTACTAGAGCTCTTCATAGATTAAAGGTTATAGATTTAGAAATGTAAAATTATAAATTTAAAATGATAAATTAAGGAAGAAACTGCTTAGGCAGTTTCTTTTTTGAAATTCGTTTATATAAATATCTTATTTAATTTTAGGTTTGTTATTTTAAATTTGCCATTGATTAAGTCGCACTTTGTCTGAATTTATGTTAATATGATAATATACAATAATAAATGATGTATATACAATTGACCTTAAAGTAATCGTTTAAAGGAGTTTAGTTTAAAAATATGAAAGTTAATGAACCAGTATATATTAAGATTGAAAAATACCTAAGAGAGTTAATAGATTCAGAGAAAATAAAGCCAGGCGAATTATTGCCATCAGAAAATCAATTAAGTGAAAAGTTCAATGTAACTAGAATGACGGTGAGATCAGCATTTAATAATTTAGTTAAGCAAGGGTATATCATTAGAAAAAGAGGAATTGGAAGTATAGTTTTAGGTAATAGAGTTTCTGATAATATGGGCGCTATGGAAAGCTTCACAAAAGAAATGCTAAGAAAAGGATATGAAATTACAACTAGGCTTGTAAGTTTACTTGTAGTAGAGGCAAATGAAACTATAAAAGATAGATTAAATCTTGAGATAGGGGAAAATGTTTGGGAAATAAAGAGAGTAAGATATGCTAATGGCGAACCTGTATCATATATGATAACTTATATGCCTGTAAAGATGTTTCCTAATTTAAAAAAGGATGATTGTATGTCCTTATATAATTTTATAAGAAATAACAATTATAATATTCATACTGCAAATCGTATAATAGAAGCTATAATTGCAGATGAAGGGCTAATAAACTTACTTGAGTTAGAATCAGAAGTTCCTATACTGCATATTGAGCAAGTTGGGATTCTTGAAACAGGAGAATCATTTGAATATTCTCATACATATCATTATGGCTATAAGTTAACATTAAATGCACTTGTAGAGAACGATTAGATTTATATTATAAATTAAATAGAAAATGCTTTTAAGATAGATATATTAAATTAGCTTTATATAAAGAGTAAGTAATACTTTAATCTTTATATAGTAAGAGAATTTAGTATATCTTTTTTGTTATTTAGGAAATTATAATTTTTATAATCTATAGATAACTTTATCAAAAACTAAAAAACAAATAAAGATGAGTTTCCGGGAATGTAGTTTTATAATAAATTTAAGTTTTTAGGAGAAAATAAATTCAGATGTATATAATTTACATAAAAAATATCTTGAAATGTATATACAACTCGTGTAATATATATACATAAAGTTCGGAAAACGAATACACAATTATATGATTATATTAGATATTTAAAAATATTAAAATGAGGTGGATTAAATGGAAAAATTCTCAGCATTTATGGATAAATATATACTTCCATATGCAACTAAATTAGGTGCTCAAAGACATCTAGTAGCAGTAAGGGATGCATTTATAGCTATGATTCCTTTAACTATAATAGGATCTTTTGCAACGCTTATAAATAATATGCCTTTTAAAGGTTTATCAAATTTCTTAGCAGAAAACACATTTGGGCAGTACATTAAAGCTGTTAATGGTGACATTTGGTGGGGAACACTAGCTATAATGGCATTATTACTAGTTATAGGTGTTTCTTATAATTTAGCTAAATCATATGAAGAAAATGGACTACAAGCAGCAATGATTGCTACAGCAATATTCTTCTTTTTAGCACCACAAACTGCATCAATAATCCCTGAAGGTGCTACAGAAGCAGTAGTAGGTTGGGGATTCATGCAAGTTGCTTATTTAGGAACAACAGCATTATTTACAGCAATCATAGTAGGTCTTTTATCAACAGAGTTATTTGTTAAATTAGGAAAAGTTAAGGCATTAGTTATTAAGATGCCAGATGCAGTTCCTCCAGCTGTTAGTAGATCATTTGCTAAGCTTATACCAGGAATGTTAACAGTTCTTATATTTGCAATCTTTGGATTAGTATTAAGAAATATTACAGATGGTGCATTCTTAACAGATTTAATAAATAAATATGTAGGTATTCCATTATCAGGGGTTACAGATTCTTTAGGTGGAGCTATAGCAATAACACTATTTATACATGGATTATGGTTTGTTGGATTACATGGTTCAAACATTGCATTACCAATAACAAGTACTCTATTAACTAAATTAGGTGCTGATAATGCTCAAATAATGGCCACAGGTTCTAGTGAACCATTACACACATTGGCAGGACCATTCTTTGATGCTTTCGTTCATATGGGTGGAGCAGGATTAATAATAGGTTTATTAGTAGCTATAGCTATAGCAGGTAGAAGTAGAAAAGATATGCTTGCTTTAGGTACAGCACCAGCAATATTTAATATAAATGAACCAGTTATATTTGGATTACCAATAGTATTGAACCCAATATACGGTATACCATTTATAATTGCACCAGTTGTTACAACAATAGTTTCATATTTATCAATAAAATCAGGTTTAGTAAGTCCAGTAATTGTTGCATCAATGCCTTGGACTACACCACCGATAATTTCAGGATTCTTAGCTACAGGTCATATTTCAGGTGCTATATTAGCGACAGTTAACATAATTATATCAATAGTAATTTACTTACCTTTCGTATATGCAGCAGAAAGAATGGAAGCTAAGAAATACGCAGAATAGAATAATATTAATGAATATAAAGAAATGCCTTCGCAAACAATATGCGAAGGTGTTTTTTATATTATTAATTACCTTGTAAATCTATTCGTATTTTTCAATTTTTCTAATTACATTTTCATATATATTATTAACAACATCAAAGTTCATAGCCTTTATATAAAATGCTTCTAAGTCATCATGTAGCGCGTGAGAATTACTAATTAATGAAATAGCTTTATTAACTAATTCATAGAATATTTGACTATCATATTCTATTTCTGAAGCTTTAGAAGAAAGTGAATTTGGTTTTGTGTAATCGCTTAAAGAATAGTTTATGCCTGTATAATTTGCTTTATTTATTTCATTATTTGTTATTACGCAAGTAGATATTTCAGGAATAAATATATGCTCAATTCGCTCAGGAACAAATGGATCATACATGTACTCAACATAATATCCTTTCTTCTGACCACAAGTGCCTAAGAATTTTAATATATCTGTTTTACCCATTCCAGGGCCACCAGTTAGTACGTATTTATTTTTATAGTTCTTTGCTAAATTATCTGCAAATGTAATTATTCCATTTGGGGTTATAGCTGTTGCAAAAAGTCTACGTTCTCCACCATAACCAGATATATCTGCTCTAAAAATATCATTTTTTAATGTTTCAATTAATACTGAAATTTTATTAGAATCTAATGATTCATAATTAAGGTTGCTCCAATCATCGTGAATACATTTTGCAGAAGCTAAATATCTATAAGCTCTTTTATAGCATTTACTTATATCTTTATTTATAGATAAAATTTCTTTTTTATGTTTGGATAACATATCTATATCTAAAGCATCACCCATATTTAAGATTTCATCTACAGCTCCTGGGGTTATTGGATCAACTATATGTGGAGAAGTACCATCAATTAAAGCTACTCCTAATTCTTTTATGACTATTCCATCTAAAGAATTATTATCAGAGGAACAGTGATGATATTCTATTGTATAGCCTTTATTAAAAAAATAATCGCCAACCTTTTTCATTAATGAAGATTTACCTGTACCAGGGCCACCTTTAAGACATAAAATTCGTTTAGCATCATCTTGGCTTAGAATATATCTATAAAAAGAATAGAATCCTCTTGAGGTATTACCTCCAGGAAAATAGTGTCGCCCTTTCAAATTATCCATTTGATCACTCCTAATAAAAATTGATATTATATTTTATTCAACTAAGTTATGAATGTAGACTTTAAAGAAAATAAAAAATGGAAAAACTATATGCATAATGACTGAAAGTTTATGCATATGCTTTTGAGTAACAAATAAAAAAGTTTTTAAATATGGCTAAAAATAAGGAGTTATACAGAGCTTAAGTTATGAAATTTATGAAAAATATAAAAATGGGAAAATTTATTCAAAAAAACTATTGCATATTTATGATTATTTGGTGTATAATTATGCATGAAGTCGGAAGGCGTTGTATAATTTAAAAGGGGGATTAAATATGAAGAAATTATCAATAAAAAAATTAATGGCAGTTGTTATCGTTGGGGTATTCGGAATGACGGCTGTAGGATGTGGTAGTAGTTCAAATGGAGAAGGTAAGGACAAGCTAACGCAAATAAAGGAAAATGGAAAGTTAGTAGTAGGAATGAGTGCAGATTATGCACCTTATGAATATCACGCATTAATTGATGGTGAGGATAAGATAATAGGATTTGACGTTGATATAGCACAAGCTATAGCTGATGATATTGGAGTAGAATTAGAATTAAAAGAAATGAATTTTGATGCATTATGTGAATCAGTTCAATTAGGTAAAATTGATATGACTATATCAGGAATGACACCTAAGCCAGATAGAAAGAAAGCTGTAGACTTTTCAGATATATATTATAAAGCTGAACAAGCATTTTTAGTACAAGCATCAAATAAAGATAAGTACAAAACTTTAGCTGATTTAGAAGGTAAAAAAATAGGTGCTCAAATGGGATCTATTCAAGCTGATATAGCTGAAGGAATTAAAGATTCTAATGTAAAATTATTAGCTGATGTTAATACGTTAATACTTGAACTTAAAAATGGTAATATTGATGCATTAATAGTTGAAGCTCCAGTTGCAAATTTAGCAGTAACTGCAAATACAGATTTAGCTGTTGGAGAAGAGATAGTAGAGGATTCAGAAGGGGGTTCAGCTATAGGTATGCCAAAGGATTCACCAGAGTTGGTAGCACAAGTTAATTCAACATTAAAGAAATTAGCAGATGAAGGAAAGATAGATGAATTTGTACAAAAAGCAGTAGAACAAGTAAAAAATCAAGTTGAATAATTAAATTTGAAATTAATATTAAATATAAAAATGGAGCTTAAGGATATGAGACGCTTATTAAAGATATGCGTCTCATATAAATAGAGTAAGTGAATATACATAATAATTAGTGAATAAATTTTCAGGGAGATAGCAGGTGAGAGTTAATGAATTGGGATTTTGATTTTATAACAAATGGGCAGATGGTTTATTTTTTACAGGGAGCTAAGTGGACTTTAATAATATCGCTAGCATCAGTTGTATTAGGAGTAATTTTTGGTAGTTTATTAACATTATTAAAACGTTCAAAAATTAAGATATTTAAGTTTGTATCATCAGCTTATGTAGAGATAGTTAGGGGGACTCCGTTACTATTACAAATATTTATAGTTTATTTTGGATTAAGTAATGTACTTAATATTAATGAATTATTAGCTGTAATAATAGCATTATCATTAAATTCCTCAGCATATGTTTCAGAACTTATAAGGGCTGGAATAGAAGCAGTTGATAAAGGTCAGATGGAGGCTGCTAGAAGTTTAGGAATGACTGAAGCTATGGCTATGAGAAAAATAGTAATTCCTCAAGCTATAAAAAATATACTACCAGCAATAGGTAATGAATTTGTTGCAATAATTAAGGAATCATCAATGGCATCGACTTTGGGAGTAGCTGAACTTATGTATGCTGCAAATGTTGTTAGCACAAAGAGTTTTAATAAAACAGAAACATTAATAATGTCAGCAGTATTTTATTTTGTTATGACATTCTCATTAGGAAGACTTATAAAGTACATTGAGAGGAGGATGAAGGTAAGTGATACAAATTAATGATCTTCACAAGAGTTTTAAGGAAAATAAGGTTTTAAAAGGAATAAATGAGAATATAAAAAGAGGAGAAGTAGTAGTAATAATCGGACCTTCAGGCTCAGGGAAAAGTACTTTTCTAAGATGTTTAAATTTATTAGAAGTTCCTACAAGTGGTGAAATAATATTTGAAGGAACTGATATAACAGATAAGAAAACAGATATAAATAAAATAAGAGAAAAGATGGGGATGGTTTTCCAACAATTTAATTTGTTCCCTCATAAGACAGTATTAGAAAATTTAACTATATCACCTATTATGGTAAAGAAAATGAATGAGGATGACGCTAAAGAGAAAGCATATGATTTATTAAAAAAAGTAGGTCTGGTAGATAAAGCAGATGCTTATCCAGGGTCACTTTCAGGAGGTCAAAAGCAAAGAATAGCTATAGCTAGAGCTCTTTGCATGGAGCCAGATGTTATGCTTTTTGATGAGCCAACATCAGCTTTAGATCCAGAGATGGTTGGAGAAGTTTTATCAGTTATGAAAGATCTTGCAAAAGAAGGAATGACTATGGTTGTAGTAACACATGAAATGGGATTTGCAAGAGAGGTTGGAGATAGAATATTGTTCATGGACGACGGGAAGATAGTTGAAGAAGGTTCCCCTAAAGAAATATTCAATAATCCTAAACATCCAAGAACAATAGACTTTTTATCAAAAGTTATATAGGAAGAGCGCAATGCGCTCTTTTTTGTTTTGCCGCGCAAAAGGTAAAAGGTCCGCTTTTCATTTCTACAAAGTAGACAAATAATCATATATAAACTTGCTGAGAT
>ERZ506759.605-NODE-605-length-9987-cov-3.65697_pt1 | contig 9987 bp, 8 predicted proteins | sample MGYA00513042_ERZ506759 | MGnify/ENA metagenome assembly ERZ506759
ATGTTTAGCTTGTAGAAGAGCTAAAAAAGAACAAAATAGAAGATAATTTTAGATTGTTATAGGTTGTAGTTTAAACTACAACCTTTTTTGATTATAATAAAAATAACTATAAGATATTTGATATAAGTATAGTGAGATATTATGTATAGTAGATATTTTATGGAAAGTTGTTATTATGAGAATATTAAGAATAGAGCCAGTGAGTTTTAGAGGCATCTTCATCAGGAATTAATAGTGTAATACTATTAATTATAAGGATACTACAATAGTAAGTGTATCTTTTAAGTAATGGGAAGAGGAAGTTTCAACACAAAATAAGCAACATAAATAAGCTTCAGAATAGATGTATTCTGAAGCTTATTTCTATTATTGAATAAAATATTTAAGTTATCTAATACTTTGTTGAAAGCTAAAGGTATTTGAAGGATCGTATTTCCTATTTACTTTTTGAAGGTATTTATAGTTATTCCCATAATACTCATAAAGATAGTTATTAAGAGGATAATAAGGGAAGTTTATATAAGAGCCGTCTGTTATATTATAAATATATTTTGATTTTTCCTCTATCCACTTAGCATTATCTTCTTTATATTCGTTATCTTCAAAATTTGACTCTATAGAAATAATATAGTTGCTATTTCTATAGTAGAAAGCTGTATCAGCTTTGTTTATTTCGCTTACCTTACCACCAAGTCCATAAAGCTTTAATGAAGTAGTTTGAGAACCTTCAGGTCTTGGTTCGTTTATTATATCAACTAATTTTGAAAGCTCATCATGAGAATATTCTCTAGATGCGAATCTACTATATGATATAAAGCGTTCATATTGATTATAGAAAGAGCTAATTATTTCAGTAGATTGAAGGAATGATACATTTTCATAAGTTAGGTTACAGCCTCCTATATTCATAAAAGGTGATAGAATATCCATTAATTCATTAGGGGTTCCGTAGAGGAGCCCTGTACAATAAATATATGAGCCATCATAGGATGAATTATCTATACTTGCTTTCATATTAATTTTATTAGTAGTATTTGTTATCCAATGTTGCCATATATCAAGGAACTTTATTTGGTTATCTTTACTTATATTTGAATAATAGATGTTAAAAGTAGTAACCAAATCAACTTTTGGAGGAAGGTCAAAGGTTAAAGAAACAATAACTCCAAAATTTCCGCCTCCTGAACCTTTTAATGCCCAGAATAGATCTGAATTAGTATTTTTATTTGCAGTTATTATAGAACCTTCATAATTAATTAGTTTAATCTCTGATAAATAATCACAAGCAAGTCCTAAGTATCTGCTTGAATAGCTCCAACCACCGCCTAAGGTTAATCCAGCCACTCCAACTGTAGAAGAAGAAGCACCAGGAAATGGGTAGCCGTTCGAACCAATAAGGTTATATAGTTGTCCAAATGAAGCACCACCCTCAGCAGTAACAGTATTATTTTCATAGTTAATTTCAATTCTATTTAAATTACTAATATCTATAACAAATATTCCATCATCAATAGAAAAACCTTCATAATTATGACCACCTGAACGAATTCTAAGTTTAAATTTATTTTTTTTTGCGAATAACACAGCTTTTTTTACATCATCGAAGGTTTTACAATATGCAATGGCAGTTGGATACTTATCTATAGACCTGTTCCATTCTTGTCTAGCATAATTATAATAATTACTTGAAGACGTAATTACATCAATCATTTTAATCACCGCCCATAAATATTAAATTAGGTTATAATTTATACTATTTATTGAGGCTGTATAAGGTTAATAAATTATTTTAAAAATGCAAAAACTAGATAAAGTTTATTGTTTGTCATTATTACTAGACTGTGATATCATAAAGACCTACAATCAGATTTAGTAAACTAGTTAATATTAAGCTTATATTCTAATTAGTTTATAAATTAGGAATAATAATAAATTTATTTACAAACGGAGGAAAGTGAATTATGGATAATCTACCAAATTGCCCAAAATGTAATTCAGAATATACTTATGAAGATGGGAATCTTTTTGTTTGCCCAGAGTGTGCGCATGAATGGAATGCAAACTCTGTTTCTGAAAGCAATGAAGATGAATTAGTTGTTAAAGATGCTAATGGAAACATATTAAAAGATGGTGATTCTGTTACAATAATAAAAGATCTTAAAGTAAAAGGTGCTTCATCTGCGTTAAAAGCTGGTACTAAGGTAAAAAATATACGTTTAGTTGATGGAGATCATAATATAGACTGTAAAATTGATGGGTTCGGAGCTATGAGCTTAAAATCTGAGTTTGTTAAGAAGTTATAATTGGGAAACTAAGTTTTTAGTTACTTCCTGCTTAAATTAAACTAAGTAATTTAATTTACTTAGTTTTTTTATTTTTATAAATCTTAGTAAAATAGCTATTTATATTAATATAAGAAAATAGTCATTAAATATATATATATTTAAGATATATTGTAGTGTATCTAAAAATCATAATTTTTTAGATAAGAAAAATATCAAGATAAAAAATATTATGGATAATAATGTAATAACCATAAATTTCATGTCTAAATATAATATAAATTGCTACATCTATTTATTAAATAAAAATACAAATAAATTTGAATCTTAAAGAAAATATTACATAAAATTACATTACAAATATTTACATAGAAATATTGAAATTATAATAATTCAGTTTTCAGAAAATAATTGCTGCTAAATATATAAGTAACTATTTATGAAACAAATTGAATATCTTAATGATTAGTGATAAAAATTATATAAAAAATATAAATATGGGCATAAAAATATTAATATAATAAAAATATGAAGTATATATTAGAGAAGTAAGAAAAATTTTAAAATAGTTTTGATATGTATTTTAAAATAGAAATTAAAATACAAAAGTATAAATATGAAGTAATATACAATATATTTTTCAATAGAAAGAAAATTCTGAAAAGTATTAGCTGAAGTAAGTTATAGCTTGAAAAATTATTAATTAAAAATTAAATGGGTTGTACTATTTTTAATAATGTGTTGTAATAAATATAATTTATAAAAAAAGACAAAAATATAGTTAAGGATAAATTGGAGGAATTTTTATGGGAAAAATAACTAGTAAAAATAATGACTTATTAAGAGATTCAAAACAAACAACATCACCTAAAATATATAATCTTTTATTAGATTTAGTTAATGATGGTAGAGAAGATTTAGCAGAAATGGTTCTAAAGATAGATTACTTAATAGAATATGCAAATAAATCAATAAAGGCAAAGGATTTTGAAGAAGCAAAAGAAGCAATTCAAAAGGCTGAGGAAAGAACCAAGATGCTTAGAAGATCAAATGCAGATATAGAACATTTAAACTATTTAATAGAAGGTGTAAATAAAAAGCTAAAGAAGTGAGAAATCACTTCTTTAGCTTTAATTTATATAATTATTTATTTTTTCTATCTCTGTTGAAACCTTTGTTTCTACCGCCGCTTTTACCACCTTTTCCTTTTGAACCAGTAGCAACTTCAACGTTTATCTTTCTCTTATTGATTTTATTTCCTGTACATTTAGTTAATACTTGTTGGTGAATTGCTTCATCAACATTTACAAATGTGAAGTTTTCCATTATATCAATATTTCTAATTTGAGAAGCACCAACCTTAGCATTATCAGTGATATAAGTTAGAAGATTCTTTATTGTTAAACCATCTCTTTTACCAGCTGAGAAGAATAATCTTACATCTTGGCTCTTAGGTGCAACTAAAGCATCAGTTGAATAATCGAATGAAAGTTTAGTATCAAATTGGCTCTTCATTAATGAAGCTATAACCTCAACCGCATCATATCTTTCATTTAATTCTTTAGCAACATCTACAAACTTATCATAACCTTTAGCATCAATTATTGAGCTAACTTCATCTACCATAGTAGTGAATTTATTGTTGTATATCTCTTGAACTGTAGGTACAGATTTCTTTACGATATCACTCTTAGTTGTATTACGGATTTGTCTTAAGTATCCAAATTCTCTTGGAGTGATTATGCTATAAGCAGTTCCTTCTCTACCAGCTCTACCAGTTCTACCGATTCTGTGTACATATGATTCAATATCTTGTGGTAATTCATAGTTGATTACGTGAGTTACACCTTCAACGTCTATACCTCTTGCAGCAACATCAGTAGCTACTAAGAATTTTAAAGCTCCATCTTTAAATTTCTTTAAAGTCTTCATTCTTTGAACTTGAGACATATCTCCGTGCATACCTTCAACCATGTATCCCCTGCTTTGCATAGCAGTTACTAAATCATCTACACCTTTTTTAGTTCTACAGAAGATTATTGATGATTGTGGCATATCAAAGTCTATAAGTCTGCAAAGAGCTTCTAATCTTTGGTCACCTTGCACTTCATAGAAATATTGAGCTATTTTTGATGCAGTCATTTCTGTCTTAGCAATAGCTATATGCTTAGCATCAGACTTTAAGTATTTCTTAGTTAATTTCTTTATTTGTGCTGGCATTGTAGCTGAGAATAATAAAGTTTGTCTTTCTTCTGGAATACTCTTCATGATTTCTTCCATATCTTCAATGAATCCCATGTTTAGCATTTCATCAGCTTCATCTAAGACGAAAACTTCTACCTTATCTAGTGGCAAGTTTCCTCTTCTTATATGGTCTAATACTCTACCAGGCGTTCCTACTACGATATTAGCTCTTTTTAAGTCTCTAGCTTGATGATGAATAGGTGCTCCACCGTATACAGCAACTATATTAAGTTTTTCATACTTTGTTAATTTAATTAACTCATCGTGAACTTGTAGTGCTAATTCTCTTGTAGGTGCTAATATTATAGAAGCTATAGAATTTCTATTTTTAATGTTGTTTATTATTGCACAACCAAATGCAGCAGTTTTACCAGTTCCTGTTTGGGCTTGACCTATTATGTCAAAACCTTCTAAAGTAACAGGAAGACTCTCTGCTTGGATTGGAGATGGTGATGTAAAGCCTAAATCATCTATAGCTCTTAATAACCCCTCTCTTAATCCTAAATCCTTAAATGTTAAATTTGTCATATAATACCTCTTTCTTATTTATATTAATTACTATTTCTCTAGAGTGAAAAATTCATATATTTAAATCAATTTAAATTACGTTACTTTTTATCGACTTTACTAAGTATATAGCAAAAATGATATTTATGCATCAAGTATTTATTGTAAAATAAAAAAAGAATACATGCAACACCTAGGAAAACGTTAGCATTTACATAAAAAGTAATTAAAGGTAAGAATATAGGTTTGACATTTAAAAATAAACCTTTAAAATAATAAAGCGAGATAGCTATTTATTAATAACCAAATAGACTATTGTGTTATTGTGTCATTATGAGTAGGTGGTATTTAAAATACCATTTACTCTATTTTTTTGAAAAAAAATGACTTGAAAATTCAAGCCATTTTTAAATTACTTAGGTAATTTTGAACATATTATTTTTTCAATTTTAGATGGTAAAGTATCAATCTCATCTTTAGTTAAAGAAGAAGTATCAATTGGAGCATGAATTGTTAACTCTACATTAGCAGGTCTGATCCAAGGGCCATTACCATGTTCCATAATTTTATAAGAACCATTCATAGTTACAGGAATAACTGGAACTTTTGATTTTGTAGCTAATTTAAAGCTACCAGCTTTAAATTCACCAGTTTTATCGCCACGGCTTCTTGTACCTTCAGGGAAAATAACCATATTATAACCGGACTTAAGATTCTTAATTCCATGAATAATAGCCTCACTAGATTTTCTAAGGCTGCTTCTATCCATAAATACACACTTCATTGCTCTCATCCAAGTTCTAACTAGTGGAATTTTTTCAGTTTCTATTTTTGCAACAAATCCTATTAATACAGGCATAGTAGAAAGATATATTGGAATATCAAAGTTACCTTGATGGTTACCTATAAACAATACAGTTTTATCGTTAGGTACATTTTCAAGTCCAGTAACATTTATCTTCACACCAGCTATTTTTAGCAGTGATTTAGCCCAAAGACTTGTGCATTTATGAATAAGTTTTTTGCTTTCCTCAATTCTATCTTTTTTAATTAAGTAGTTAACTCTAAAAATAAAAGGTATGCTTATTATCAAACTAATAGCAAACCAAATAAACCAAATTATAGTTCTAATCATATTCAATTCAACCCCTTAAATTTATAAACTTATTTAAAGTATACTATAATTAAAACTTAAAATCTATGATTTTATTACTTGATAATATGCCTACAAAGCTCTGGAAATAGTAACTTTCTTTTAAGTTAGTATTCAAAATAAAATCAAAATTAAAGGCTAATATTTGTAGTGAACAACATTTTTTTTAAACATATAATGAAATTAATTAAGAGGTTTAAGGGGATATTAAGATGTCTAAATTTATTCCAGAAAAATTATTTGTAGAGTATAAAGATAAGGTAGATATTGATACTAAAAATAAAGATAGAAAATATACATTAACGCATTCAGATGAAACAGCAGATTTATTTTTAACTATTGGTAAGAAATATGATTATGAGAAAACTAATGAAACTAGAGATGAAGTACTAGCAGAGTGGAAAGTAGTTGATGGAAGAGATATATTAAGCGTATATCTTCAGGTTAGTTTAGACTCATCTTTAAATAAAACTATAATTAGAGATAAAGTGTTTAGAGAAGAACTTTCATTAGCATTAAATGCAATAATTTATGGCGATAAAGACTTTATAAAGGAAAATTCAGAGTTATATAAGGCTACAGTCATAATTAATTTTAAATCAGATATACCTAAATATAATAAGATTGAAGAGTGGGGAATAGTTATAGACTATTTGAATGAAGAGACTAGGTTTAATAAACATGCAGCTAAATTATACGTAAGAGACTATAAAAATGATGATATAGAAGAAGCGTTAATAAGGGTTTTATCATTATATATAAAAATTCAAGTAAATATTTTTGCGGGTAGAGAAGCAAGTTATTGCTTAAAGGATGCTGAAGTATTATATTCTAAAAAGATAGATAAAGGTGAGTACTTACCAGATGAGTTTGAGGTAGGAATAGGGGTGAAGGTAGGAAATCCTACACCACTATATAATAATTTTATTATTATATTTTTAATTAAAGATAATGTTATTAATATAAAAGATTCTAAGATGATAAATATGTAAAATAAAGACGAGTAGAAAAAATTGACATATATAGATGAATGTAATAAAATATATTTGTTAGTGTGCTCTCATAGTTCAATGGATAGAATAGTCCCCTCCTAAGGGATAGATACAGGTTCGATTCCTGTTGGGAGTACCAATTTTATAAGGAAAACGGCTTAAACATTAGGTTTGAGCCGTTTTTGTTTTATGAAATACCGACATTTAACCGACATTTTTGTGTAAAAAATTAAATATCATCAAACATGATATCTAGTAAGTCGGCTGTTTTCTTTTCCATTTCGGGTAATACATGACTGTAAGTATCCCATGTGATTTGAGTTGAAGTATGCCCAAGTCTTTTGGAGATAACCTTAATATTCTCACCTTTAACCAATAATATAGTTGCATGAGTATGCCTTAATCCATGAATAGATATTTTAGGAAGAGTGCTGCTATCATCTTGTAGTGATTTATTAAACCTCTCGAGCTTCTTTGTAAAGTCCATAGATACGTTTCTAGGGTTACACATCTTATTATCCCTACTTAATATAACAAAGCCTTTAGAATTGCTTTCAGACTGATTTAATTTATGATTAGTTAATACATTTACCAAGCTATTAGGTATTGAAATACTTCTAAAAGCTGAATTAGTTTTTAATATGCTAGTATGAATTAACCTATGGTTAGTTTTATCCTGTATTACCTGTTCTCTAATATTTATAAATCCATTTTCTAAGTCTATATTATCCCATCTAAGACCACATAACTCACCAACACGTAAACCAGTAAGGCTTATTATTAATATAGGCATATAAAGCCAAGAATCCTTTATATATAACAAGAAGGATTTTAATTGTTCTTCATTCCATACAACAACCTTTTCTTTCTCCTGTGATATTTTCTCAATATCAGTGGGAATATAGTTAACTAGATTTAATTTTTTAGCGTATTTATAACAACCATTAAGAACCTCAATAATCTTTTTGGTACTATTAGGCTTTAAGCCACCACTTATAAGCTCATTATAAAATTGTTGTACTGTAGCAGTATTAAGGCGACCTATTTCAATATCACCAAGATAGGGGATTATATAATTATCTATCCTAGATCTATAAGAAGTTTTAGTATTTATACTTAAAGTTTTAGATTTATAATCATTGTACCAAGCATTAATAAAGTCTTTTAATAATACTTTATTATCTATTACATTTAATCCATTAGCTATATCAACACTAAAGGAATTGGCATAGGCTATAGCTTCTTTTTTAGTTTTAAATCCACTTTTAAATTTTCTCATTCTTTTACCAGTTGAGGGGTTACGACCTAAATCAATAGTAACTTCCCATTTACCGTTAGTTAATTTTCTATAACTTGCCATTTAGTGATCTCCTTTCTAATTAATAAGTATGATACTCTTTTTAAAATAAAAAAAACGAATTTTAAGGATAATAATAATTCTCTATAAGTGAATAAGTTGGGAAAGGTTAAGAAGAATAGTTCTGTCCTTCCAATATTTATGCCAGTATTTAGGTATCGAATTAACAGATACCTGATACAAGCATTGTTTGTATCCTAAAGTACGAAATTTAAGCTTTAGAACAATGTAGTTACTTTTCATTTTTATATATTACCTACAACCAATCTATAATTATATTTGTTAAGTCAGTTAATTTAATTGACCGAGGTTGTAGGTATTATAAAAATAAACATAGCAACTATACTTCGTTATCAATTTAAGTGATAGCGAAATTTAATGAAATATAAAATCGCTAGTTAATCACTTACTTAAATATTTGATAAGTGGAAAGGCTATCTATCCAATATTATTTTTTTGTAGATTAATACAATCAAAATTATAAAAATTTATCATCATCATAATTTGAAGGATTCCATTCAGCAGCTTTTGATAAGTGAAAATTTTTAAGCTCAATAAATTTGGAGTTTAATTTTAATAATGCATCATCATAAACAGTATTAAATGTATTAATATCTTCGAAAGTTAAATTTTGCTTTTTTAATATGTTACTATATCTGTCGATAAGAACAAAGAAATCTATGCAATTATCATCCAATTCTTTTAATATAGTGGTTATTTCAGTAATAAGGTTAATATATTCAAGTTCATTTTTGTTAAGAGTTCTATTTTCTAAAATGGCATCAGTTAATGCTAGATTATAAAAATATTGAGAAAAATTTTTGAAAAACTTTTTTTTATCATCAACACTTAAATCTAGTAGAATAGAATCAATTTTTTCTTTGTTGAATTCTTTAATGGTTGAAATATAATTATATTCATCTTCGTCTGAAATATTACTTTTGCCTAATAAATAATCTATTGTTACATCAAAGAAACTAGCTAACTTTATTAAAGTTCCAAAGTTGGGTTCTCTTCCATTTTCCCAATAAGATACTGTTTGTGTTGATACAGTAATGTTATCACCAACTTTTGATTCTAAATGATAATTATTAAAATCATTTGCAAATTGTTTTTGAGTAAGTCCTTTTGATTCACGTAGCTCTTTTAGTCTTGTTTTAAAATCCATATAAAAAACTCCCTTCTTAAAATTATTATACCATTAAAACAACAAAATATTAAATGAAAAATAAAAAAAATAAATAAAGTGTTGACTAATTAACTAAATGTTGATAACATTTAATCAACAAATAAACGAAGTGTTTATTTGAATTGAGAAACAAATGATTTACAAGGAGGGTGAGTACTTGTTTAATTTAAAAGCTGAAAGGGTTAGGAAAGGAATTAAGCAGGGAGAGTTTGCTGATAAAGTTGGAATAACTCCACAATATCTTTGCTTGATAGAAAAAGGAA
>ERZ506759.630-NODE-630-length-9759-cov-4.7535_pt1 | contig 9759 bp, 8 predicted proteins | sample MGYA00513042_ERZ506759 | MGnify/ENA metagenome assembly ERZ506759
GACGCTCTTCCGATCTTATTATGTACAAGTTTATGAATACTTTAAGGCTGAAATCGAAAGCGGACGTATGCGGGCCGGAACAAAGTTACCGTCTATACGTGCCCTGGCTATGAGAGTCGGAATCAGCAAACTTACGGTTGAAAGAGCGTACTTTCAATTATCAAATGAAGGCTATATACAAGGGCGAAGTAAGGCTCGTTTTGAGGCCGCCTTTTTAGGTGATAAGGAGACAGCGGTTAGGGGACTTCAGGTGTGCCCGGTGGAGGAGAAACGTCGTATTTTATACGATTTTACGAGTGGTGATGCAGGGGCGGAAGGGTTTCCCTTAGTATTATGGCGGCGTTATATGCATCGTGTGCTTTCCGAGCCGGTCATGCTGAACGAAGCGCAGGATGAACAAGGGGTCCCGGCTCTGAGGGAAGCGTTGAGTCGATATGTGTATGAAACCCGTGGCGTTTATACGGATAAGGAGCATATTGTTATCGGTAGCGGTGTTACGGCGCTTTTGCGTATTTTGGGGTATTTGTTGAAACAAAAAGGGGCATCGAATATTGCCGTAGAAGAGCCGGGCTTTCGTTTGGCCAGAGAACTTTTTCGATCCGGCGGCTATACTGTTTATCCCGTACCTGTAGGCGATGACGGAATCGATGAGTCAAAATTGGTTGCAAGTGCGGCGAATATGGTTTACGTTACGCCGTCTCACCAGTTTCCGACGGGCTCAGTCATGCCCGTTGCACGTCGTCGCGGATTGTTACGTTGGGCAGCAGCCCGGGACGGACTTATTATTGAAGACGATTACGATAGCGAACTTCGTTACGAGGGACGTCCCGTGCCGGCATTAAAAAGTACGGATGAGACGAATCGTGTCGTTTACCTCGGCTCATTATCAAAAGTATTGCCTTTTTTCGTCCGCATAAGTTACATGATTTTGCCTGATGAGCTCATTTATGCTTACCGTCATGAGCAGGAGCTGTTTCGTCAAAGTGTATCCGTGCCTGAACAATGTGTAGTAGCCGAGTATATTCGTAGCGGTGAAATGGCGAAACAAACTCGGCGGTTGCGTCGTCTTTACCAGGAAAAAGGGCGTCAGACGGAAACGTTATTGAAAAAATACTTCGGACCCCGTGCCGAAGTGAATCGCACCGGGTCGGGTGTACGTCTGCGGTTGGCTTTTGAGTCATCTTTGAGTGAAGAGGAACTGACAGAAACGGCTATTTTAAAGGGGTGCCTGGTGAAGCCCATGAAAAGTTTTTATGAAATATACAGCGAAGGTACAAAAAAAGTGTTTTTTTTATCCTTTGCACGTATTCGAGAGGCCGATTTGGAAGATGCCGTAAGAACATTGCATGAGGCATGGACGGCAGAAGGAGTTACTCATGGCTAAAACATTTCGATTTATTCATTGTGCCGATTTACATCTAGGTTCTCCCTTTCGCAGTTTGGCCCCGTTAGAAGATCGCTGGAAGCGTATTGTCGGGGATGCAACCTTGAAAGCCTTTCATAAAATCGTACAGTTGGCCATCGATAAACGGGTACATGCCTTAATTATTTCGGGGGACATATATAACAGTGCCAGTCACAATTTGACGGCTCAACTTGATTTCGTACGCCGTCTGCACACCTTGGCAGCACATGAAATTCCCGTATTTATCGCTTACGGTAATCATGACCCGGCTATATCCTGGCAAGCGGAAATTCCTTTTCCGCCGAATGTGCACGTTTTTTCGACGGATAAAGCGGAACGAATTCCTCTTATTGTCGAAGGGGAAGAATTGGCTGCCATATACGGTCGCAGTTACGAACGTCGCGAGTTACGTGAAAATGCGTCGCGCGACATGAGGCGTCAAACGGGTGATCGTTATGCCATCGGTGTTTTGCATACACAAGTGGACGGTACCGATTCACCGTATGCGCCGTGTTCCCTTACTGATTTAAAAGAAAGCGGTATGGACTACTGGGCCTTGGGACACGTACATAAGAACGGTATTCTTTGCGAATCGCCGTACGTCGTTTACGCCGGCAATCCTCAGGGATTGGATTGTACGGAAACCGGTCCGCGCGGATGCTATTATGTAGAAGCCGGCCCCTACGGTACGACGAACGTGCAATTTGTTGATACGTCCGTCGCTCGGTGGGAAACTGTGAGTATCCCCATTGATACCTTGGAGTCGGTTTCAGCTTTGCGGGAAGCGGTTAGATTGGAAAAAGAAAAAATTCGTCGTCAGGCGGGAAAACCCGTGTTTCTGACTGTAGAATTTACCGGTGCCGGGAGTATGTATCGCGTTATTAATAACGCTGAATCGGTACAATATTGGATAAACAGCTGGCAAGAAGATGAAGAAGGTAAATATGCTTTTATTATGGTAACTTCTGTCAAGAATAAGGCCAGACCGAAGCTTAACTTAACGGAGCGAAGTCAGTTACCGGATACCGTCGGAGATTTTTTGAATATTGCCGAGCAGATAGAAGGCTTGCCGACAGCCGAAAAAGCGGAACTTTTGCGGCGTATATTAACAGATCGCCCTGAGTTCGAGCGGCTCGGAGCCTATGGCAGAAACCTTACGGATGAGCGTCTGATAGCCGCTTTTGAACGGGCTAAATGGTTCGGAGTACAGCAGTTGACGGAGACAAGTAGAGGGTAAGCGAATGAAAATAATTCAAATGAATTTAGATGACTTCGGCATTTATCATAATGTCATGTGGAACCCTCCCGAAAAAGGGCTTATCGTTATGCACGGTCGTAATGAAAGCGGTAAGACGACGTTAATGAAATACGTTCGCTCCATGTTTTTCGGTTACCTGAGAGGTGAGTGGAAAGGCTATTTCGGACACATGGATATTCGCCGGGAGAACGGACGGGAATATAGGATTTATCGTAATGAAAAGGAATCTTATATAGCCGATGGAGACATGCTTATTCATGAAGAGCCGGCCAGTCTATGGTGGCATGACTTGGAACGTGTAACGTATGACAATATCTTTGCCATGGGGTTGGAAGATCTTCAAGGATTTAAGGTCCTGTCCAATGAAGCTGTGCGCAGTCGATTTTTCAGCATTGAAAGCGGCATGAACCTGGGGGCAACAAGTCGTGATTTACAGCGGCGTATGAGTGATTTACTGGTTGCTTCCGTTCAAGGAAAAAAGCCGATTAATCAGCTTTTATCGCAACAGCGAGATTACGATTTACGTATTGATCGTCTGGCTTATGATGAAGAAGAATTTGCCGCCTTGCAAAAGGAAGAGGAAAAAACACACGAAGAAGAACGTCGTATTCGCTTGGAAGCGGAAGAGATCAAGTTGCAGTTAGAGCGAATTTCTATGCCTATTTCCGCATGGCAGGTATATCGTCGCGGTCGTGAAGCGTGGAATCATATGCAGGAATTGGCCGATGTATCCCAATTTCCGCCCGAAGGAGCTAAGGAATTTACTCAAACGGAAGAGAAAATAGCCTCTTTTACGGAACAAATAGAGTCTATCCGCCGTTCGTACGGAAAAACGGATGAAGTTCCCGAAGACGCACAGTGCTGGAAGGCGGCGGCCCCTCAAATCGAAAGTCTACATGCAGAAATCGCTCAATGGAAACAGATGGCGACTAAGTTGGCTGAAAACAATGATGCCCATACGGACCGCAGTTTTGATTGCAATCGCATAGAACGCACTTTGCGGGAATGGACGGACGGGGAGGTTTCACGCCGGGTAGATTGGGAAGAGGGCTTGAAGGCCGTTATGATAGCCGAAAGGCTGGAACGAGAGACGGAAAAATGGCAGGCTGCCAAACCGAAGGCGGTTGACGGAACGGAAGAACGGAAAATCACCGGCCCTGTCCGCACAAAAATTCAGTGGCAGGACTTGGGAAAAAATCTGGGGGCTGCACGCGATGCCTTAGCGGAGAAACGCCGACTTGCGGAAATGCTCGAATGGATTAAGGCGACTCCGGCTCCGTCCGTTAGCGCATTGACCAGCTCCGTGATTGTCACTCTGGCGGTTACCGTTGCAGCGGTGAGCGGTGCCGTCGCGGAAGACTTGTCCTATTTATATGTAGTGGCTCTTGTTTTTTTCTGTATCAGTGCGGTGCTTTGGCATAAACGTCATAAAGCAGTATCCTATCGGCCTCAAAGAATTGGCGAGTTGGAAGCTCACTTGGAAGCGGCACAGAGTCGACTGCAATCCTTTGCAGAAGAATATGCGCCCCATCTCGATTCAACAGCAAGTGTTGAAGAGTGGACCGGCGCTTTGGACGCTTTACGCCGTGAATATACGGATTGGCAGACGCGCTCGACCCGTGAGTCATGGGAACGGGAACAGCAGGACATGTATTTGGCTCTGTATGATAAATGGCAAAAAGAAGGAAAAACTCGTCGGGAACAGTTGGAGGAAGCTTTATCGACATGGCGCACATGGCAGAGTCATTCGGGATTTACACGCTTGCCGTTAAACCGATTTAACGAAGCTCATAATCTATGGGAAACATGGCATCGTTTGTATGAAGCGAATCTTAAATGGGAGAGCGAACGGAGCGAGCTGGAACAGCGTGTAAGTCGTATGATCGATAGGGGCGAGCAGATCTTCAGGGAACTGTCCGTAAAAAAAGAGGTTACGCCCGATGCAGTGGAAGCAGTATATAAACAGTGGCAAGCAGTGCAAGTTCACCTTGAAGTAGCTAAAGAACAAGAGCGACTACGCCGCGAAGGGGACGCCCGTATTGCTGAATTAGAAGCGGAAAAACGACTGCGGGAAGCTCGATTACAAGAATTGTTGAAGCAGACGGAATGCCGTAGTGTGGGCGAGTTTCGTACTAAGGCCTTACAATTTGAACGGTTTCGTCAGTATAAAGAGGTTTATGAACAATCTGAATCTCATATACGATTAATTGCTAAAGATGCGAAGACTTATGCAGAATTACAGCGAGAATTGAGCATTCACGACTTGAAGGTCTGGGAAGACGAGAAGGCTCATTATGAAAGTCGCTTGGCCGAATGTGACAAAAAACTGGCGGCTGTAGCAGAAAAAAGAGGAACCGTCGTAGAGCGTTTGAGTGCCATGGCTAAGAACGAGGTATACTCAGAATTGTTACAGGAAAAGCAGTCTACCTGCGCCGAGCTCGATAAACTGATGGATGAATGGCTTACAGAGTTATATGCTCAGCATATGTTGCGTGAAGCTCAGTCATACTATGAACGTGTACGACAACCGGCAGTTATCAAAAAAGCAGGTGAGTATTTGTATTTTATGACAGGCGGTCGGTATACTTTGCAGTCTGCATCGGACGGACGGCGTCTCTTTGCCGTCGACGGTATGCAAAGACGTACGTCCGAAAAAGAGTGGAGTAGCGGATTGGGGGATCAGATTTATCTGGCCGTTCGTGTGGCCCTGGCCATGGCTTTCGCCGGACAGATAGAATCTATGCCGCTTATCTTGGATGATATCCTTGTTCGATTTGATGAAGTTCGGCAAAAAGAAGCCTTGAGATTTCTGGCCGACCTGGGAAAAACGGAGCAAGTGTTTTTGTTTACTTGTTCTGAAGAAACTCGGCGTCTGGCCGTTGAAGTTCAAAAAGAGTTGGCAGGAGAAACGGACAGCGTTCACTTATTTGAAATATCTAAGGGAACCATAGAAGCTAAGGGAGTATAAAAAAGCCTTGCTTTACAGGAATGTAAAGCAAGGCTTTTTTTCAGTCTCCGTATTTCTGGTAGACTCTTTGTATGTGGTTTAACGTATATAAAATACTTTTGCCCAAGGGGAGTAATTCATAAAGACCTTTTTCATTTTTTTGAATTAAATGGCGGGTAAGAAGCGCTTTAATCTTTCTATTCAATTCTGTTTCGCTAATATAAGGAATGTTTATCAAAATAACGGAAAATGAGTTTTTGCCGGAATCAATAGATGCCAGTATTTCGGGAATCCATTTTAGCCTGAGAATATCTTGTATATCTTGGAATTTGCCATTAAATTCGACCATAAGAGATTCACCGTCCTTTCATAAAACCTTATAGTTCTTTATAGTATATCATGGGTCTAACCTTTTTGTTAGTTGAAAATAAAAATCAATAAAGTTAAAATAAAGAAAATCAATTAACAGATAGGGGGAGTTTTACATGAAAAACTTAAAGACTGTAAATCAATATATTGCGAATCTTGCCGTTCTCAACATTAAGACACATAACCTTCATTTTAATGTAGTAGGATCGAGCTTCAAAAATGTTCATGAATACTTGGAAAGTATCTATAATACCTATTTCGAGTATTATGATGCCGTAGCGGAACTGGTTAAGATGCAAGGGCAAATGCCTTCCGTATCTACGGAAGAGTATATGAAGGCGGCTACAATTAAGGAAGTCCCGGCTAAGGAATATCCCGTGGCGGAAGCCTTGGATATTGTGTTGAAAGACCTGGAAGTGATGACAAAGGCGGCTTTAAAAATTCGCGAAGGCGCTGAAAAGGAAGATAACTTCCTTCTTGCCAATATGATGGAAGACCATGTGGCATATTATATGAAACAACGCTGGTTTATTTCGGCAACACTATATAAGTAATATCCTTCTGATTTTATGCAACATGCAAAAAGGGGCTCTTACGAGTCCTTTTTTGCATGTGTAAAATAAATTGCGGTTTTTGAGGGGAAATAAAATTATTGTTAAATAAAATCTTGATAATATATATGACTATAGTATACTGAAACGGTCGTGAAATGAAAGTAAGGAAGCACATTTATGGAGCAGCGAATCTTAAGGGAAATTATAATAGCTTTGGTTACTGCTTTAGGAGCAGAAATACAGCCGTTGATTCTTCAGAAAACAGAAGGCACGTCTGGTGGATTCTTTATTTTAAAAGGCATAAGGACACGACGCGAACAGACTTTTACTGCAAGCGTGTTACTTGTGTTATTGGCGGCAGTAGTATAATCTTATTTATTGAGAATTAGGGGACGAAAGGATTTCTATATGTACAGTGAATTAAAAGGAAAGGTAGCCGTCATTACAGGCGGATCCAAGGGAATCGGAACGGCTATCGCCAAGCGTTTCGGGCAAGAAGGTATGAAGGTTGTCATTAACTATAATTCCGATGCAGCCGGTGCAGAGTTGGCTGCAGAAGCGGTTCGATGTGCCGGAGGAGAGGCGGTTGCTGTCAAGGCTCATGTCGGTACGGAAGAAGGCGTGCAGTCTCTGGTCGATGCGGCTGTAGAAAACTACGGAGGTATCGACGTATGGATTAACAATGCGGGCATGGAAAACAAGGTGGCGACTCATGAAATGCCCTTAAGCGATTGGGAACGAGTTATTAACGTTAATTTAACAGGTGTATTTCTCGGTACACGTGCAGCTTTGACATATTTTATGGAGCATAATGTAAAGGGAAGTATTGTAAATATGTCATCCGTTCATGAGCAGATTCCTTGGCCGACCTTTGCACATTACTGTGCGTCCAAAGGCGGTATTAAACTCTTTACGCAAACTGTGGCCATGGAGTATGCCAAGTACGGAATTCGTGTAAATGCCGTCGGTCCCGGAGCTATTAATACGCCTATTAATGCGAAAAAATTCTCCGACCCCGTTCAGTATGAAGAAACTATGAGTATGGTTCCTATGAAGCGTATCGGTAAGCCTGAAGAAGTGGCAGCTTGTGTGGCTTGGCTTGCTTCCGATGAAGCGTCATACGTAACAGGAATCACCCTTTTTGTAGACGGCGGCATGACCTTGTATCCGGCTTTTCAAGACGGTAAGGGTTAAAACTTTGTAAAAGAGTATACGGGTCGGCGATATGATTTTGCCGTAGCCGATTTAGAAAGGAACATATATGAAAAACGTATTGGCTATTTAGGGACACACGGATTTACAGCACGATTCGTTTAACAATAAGCTTATTATGGCAGATTTGGAAAAGGCTTTGCCTGAAGTTCGTTTCGAGTATTTAGATGCCATGTACCCCAATTTTAAAATTGATGTAAAAAAGGAACAGGAACAATTGGTATGGGCCGATGTTATTCTACTTAAGTTCCCCATTTTTTGGTACAGTATGCCGTCACTTTTGGCACGTTGGATGGAACAGACCTTTGAACACGGGTTTTCGCACGGCTCCAAAGGAAAGGCCTTAGTGGGAAAGAAACTGTTACTCTCCTTTACTGTCGGTGCACCGGAAGATATGTGTCGTGAAGGAGGCTTTTAACTCTACCCTGTGGAAATAATGACGACTCGTTTTATTCAGACGTCTCATTTGTGCAGTTTGGACTATGAAGGTGCCGTGTATACGTGCGGTCTCGGCTATGTGAACCGTGATGATGCGGAAGCTTGCAAGGCTATGGAGTCGGCAGCTTACGAACATTCACAACGCGTAATTAACCGCATTGAAGAATTGGCGAAATAGGATATCTACATGACTAAACCCGCTTGTCCTTATGGGGACAAGCGGGTTTTATAATGCGTACTATTTTAACTTTTTAGTGAAGCTGCGGTGGCGGTGTTCTTTCTTATCGGCTTTTACGCGGAAATAGTTGTGCTTAATGGCCGTGTTTTTGTCGTCCGTCGTCGTATACACGTCGAAGAGGTCGAGAGATTCGATAAAGGGAACAAATTTTTTAAAGCCGAAGTTTCTTACATCAAAGTCGGAGAATTGTTTATTCAATAAATTCCCTAAGGTGCCTGAGAAAATCCAGCCGTCTTCATCCGAGTTTTCTTCTGTCAGTTTGATAAGAGCCAATTTAATAGTCGATAAATCTTTGCCTAACGTATTATCGAATGCGTCTTGCCCGTTATGACGATATTCGGAAGGATGGGAGGCCTTTTCACGGTCGTGCGGTACCGAAGTTTCAGGTTCGGTCGGTTCTTCGCAAGCTTCCTCAAAGAGGACATCCAAGTAGAGAAACTTGTTGCAAGCCGAAATAAATGAGCGAGGTGTTTTGCTTTCACCCATGCCTAAAACATACTTTTGTGATTCTCTTAAACGAGAAGCCAAACGAGTGAAGTCGCTATCCGATGAAACAATACAATAGGCATCCAAATCGCTTTGGTAAAGAAGATCCATTGTATCAATAATGAGTGCCGAGTCGGATGAATTTTTACGAATAGTGTTGCTGTATTGTTGAATCGGCTGGATGGCATTATCGAGAATAATATTTTTCCAAGAAGCCATTTGAGGTGTTGTCCAGTTGCCGTAAATGCGTTTATAAACAATATTTCCCAAGTTGTTGGCTTCAGACAAGATGACATCGATATACTTGTTGGAAATGTTTTCGGCGTCAATAAGGACAGCCAATTTCATTTCTTGGTTCATCGTCTCCCTACTCCCCTTTGTATGGTCATTAAATGAGTTGTTGTAAGCGGTTCGTCAAGTCTGTCGGATTTTGCGCAGCCGAAAGATCCATAATCGGTTGTGCCCCCACGTACAAGAGATTGTCGCTGCCGCGGTGAACGTCGGTGGCAGTCGGTTTTTTACCGTCGTGGTAGACGGCCGACAAATTGCCGGCAATGAGGTAGGCTCGTTCTTTACCGCTCATAGAGGAGATGGTTTCCGGCTGGTACCAGTCTTTTCCGTGGAGAGAAATCATTCCTGTATCGGCATTGACCTTAACGACACCGCCACTCCACTTTGTAATATCTTCATTATACACGTTACGGCGGGAAATAGTGGACGGATGGTCATTAAAGAGTTCGTTAATACCGCCCGAAGACTGGCCGGGGTTCTTGTCCAGAATTCGCTGCCATACGGCAGCACCGGCTCCGATGTTGTATCCTGCATTAACGGCGTATGTGAATGCCAAAGCAT
>ERZ506759.636-NODE-636-length-9707-cov-4.38096_pt1 | contig 9707 bp, 10 predicted proteins | sample MGYA00513042_ERZ506759 | MGnify/ENA metagenome assembly ERZ506759
GAAAGATGCGTTGATTTATTCCATGTGATTGAATGGGCAACAAAAGCAGTAGATCAAACAAGAATTGAGGCGTGGAGGTCAATTAAGAGTGAAGAATTGAAGCTTCCAAAACGAAAAGTCGGTAGACCAAAGACAGGTGAGGAAGTACCAGAATACGCAGCAAGAACAGTACATAAAAGTATGAAAAATGTATTGCAGAAAGGTAAGGAAAATCTAAGCGAAAATCAAATGAAGAAACTAGAATCAATCCAACTGTTATACCCCAAAGTTGGGAAGGCATACGTATACAAAGAAGGCTTACGAGAAGTGTTTAAAACAGTGGATGCATTCATAGCAGAACAAGCACTAACGAGGTGGATCGCAAGTGCTTGTCATTGTAGGATAGAGCCAATAGTAGAGCTGAGCAAAAAGATACAAAGGCATAAAGAAGCTATACTCAATACGATGAGACTTAAACTATCAAATGCACGAATCGAAGCGACAAATAACAAAATCAAAGTGATCATACGTAAAGCATATGGATTCAGAAACATAGAAAATATGAAAGCGATGATTATGCTAGTTTGTTCAAAATTGTTTAACCGAATAAAAACACCAAGAGAAGAATTATTGGAAACCAAGAAACAATTTGAACAACTCTCATTTTCGATTTGAGCTTGGAAGATTATATGGGAGCTTGGGGAGAGGTCAAGGGCTACGCCCTACGGAATAGATTCCTTGACATCTCCCCAAAGCTCCCAAACCCTACTGGTTAGCTCGAATCGAAAAAAGAAAAATGTGGGTTAACTAGTAACAGTTTTACCCACACTTAGTGCAGATGCCTCTTATTTTTCTTAAATTATTTATCAAATGTTCCATTTTAATACCTCTACTAAAATTCAAATTTGTTTCCGTCTCCCAATAAACTGGGATTTATCTAATCAAAAATTTTAATGAATCTCTTCTGCATTTTGTCACATAAATATCCAATATTTTCATAGAATTTGTGTGCTTCCAAACGTGTTGATGCTGAATTTAATCTGATAAATGCTAATGAATCACTTTTAGCTTTTAGTTCTAACTGACTCATCAATTTCTTTCCAATGCCTTTACCTTGAAAATCCGGAAGTACTGCTAATCCCAGAATATTTAATCCCACATCTGAATAAAGACTTTCATAAACTTCTGCATGTACAAATCCAACAATTGTATGTGAATCCTCATCCTCATACACATAAATGTAATGATGGTTTATATCGTTTGATAACTTTTCTATTTGTCTACTTATTAATTCAACAGATACCTTATACCCTAAAGAAATATCGCATATTTTTTGTATTAATGCAGCATCATCTTTTCGTATATTTCTTATCATCATATCTCTCCATAAATTCAAATTTATTCAAATGTTGTAAATACGCATTTTCATTAAATCTATTTATAGTCTTATAGCATCCTTCAGCGAAGATTTCAATGCGTACTTTTAAAATAAATGCGTATTTGCAACTTTTATTAAATCAGAGTTAGAATCTATCAAACTCCTCTTATCCTGCCACCTGCTTATACCTCACGCTATCATTGGCTTTTTCTGTCCAAATATCAAGGACTAAACCAATGGTTACTTCATCTAAGTCCCTTATACTTAAGCCTATCTCTAAGCACCTAAGTAGAAACAAGGGAGTTGTCATCTCCCTTGAACTTTTTTGAAGTTTTTAGATTCTACTTCGGTCTGCATATTCACGCCCCATAGTTCTAATATCTCCGGTAGGATTTCATAGACGGAAAACATCTCAAAATCTTCAAGCCAGTCATCAATGGATGATGGAATACTTTTATCAGCATGATAAGCCATAATATAGGCGACATTTTTAAAGATTTCTAGATTCTCAATCTCAAATGAACCCTCACTAGTCTTATATGATTTTTCAAGTTTTGAAAGGTCTTTGAAAATATCCCTCTTAAACTTAATACAATATAATCTTGGAATAGTGGCTGAAGATTTAAACTCCACATCCACCTCTCCAACTTTTACAGTTTTCTCAAGCAACTTCAAACTATGCAGGCTATCACCAATTTCCACTAGGGGATAATTTGCCCCCACCAGGCAGCTAACTGCTCGTCACGCTTGCGCGTCTTCTTTAGATAGTCGCTTGGATTCTTACTATCTGTCAAAATGGCAACTACATCCACTAGCAAAAATACCATTCTTCTTTTTCGTTATCCCAAGCGGAACGCGCTTGCTTGCCTTCAAATAATTAATTTCATTACCCATGTTGATCCCCCTCAACTACAGTTATTCCCTCTTTAAATATCAGTTTTATAATATTGCTTGATTGCTAACAATATGAATTAACAATCGGAACGGCTGCAACTTCTAGGTAAAAACTGCAAAATATATTAAAGCCAATTACTTATTAAGAGGAGCTGCCCCAACCGATTCACGCACAATGAGGGCAGTTCCTAGTTTTTTATGCGAAACAGGCAAAGCTCCTTCATCAAAGCGTATTTGCTCAATCAAACTTTCTGCAGCCAAACGTCCTTTTGAAGTAATTGGCTGATGAATCGTAGTTAATCGTGGCGTACAAATTGTAGACAAAGGCAAATCATCATAACCAGTAATGGAAAGATCCTCAGGCACACGCAACCCTTGTTGTTGAGCTGCTCCAAGCACACCTAGCGCAATAATGTCACTAAACGACACAATCGCAGTAGGTCTGTATTCGAGATTAGTATCATTCCACATTTTATTAAAAACATCAGCGCCACCCTGATACGTGCAAGGCGTTTCTATAACGGTAATCTCTTTATCTTCTGGTGATAAGTTATGCTTTTTAAGCGCACGCACAACACTTGCCATGCGCCTACCAACTATTCCTTGCCATCTAGGATAATCAGTATGCGATTTCGTTTCAATTGCCGCAATACCAATATTCCTATGACCTAAATCAATAAGGCGATCTACTAAATCTTCAAAATCATGCTCATCGTCAACTTCTACAGTTGGGACGTTAATAGATTGAGCAGGATCCACAATCACTACAGGAACATGCTTATTCAAGATTTCAACAACTTCTGCACGTTCAGCTTCCAGGCCGCAAATTATAAAACCGCTTACTGCAGCCGTAGGAATAGCTTTTAACATTGAACCTCGTAATGGAGGAACAAGCATCAAAGTGTAGCCTTCCGACTGGCAAACCTGCCCAATACCCTGAATCAAAAGTGAATAATAAGGATTTTGCAAAATCGTATCAATACCTTGCGGAAGCAACAAGCCCAAAGCATTCGAAGAATTTGTACGCAATGCTCTAGCTGTTGCACTTCTCACATATCCCATTTCTTCAGCAGTTTGCATAATATGTTCAACCGTCGCCTCAGATAGTTTTGACGGATCATTATATGCAAAAGATACTGCAGACTTGGAAACATTAGCTTTTTCTGCAACATCCTTAATAGTCACTCTACGAACATTCATAGTTTCCCCGCTGCTTCACCCTCATACATTATAATGGATTTTTCTCCCATACGATACTGGTTACCTATTATACTTGGCACACCAAATAGCGAACAATCCATACGCACAGGCAAATCATCACAATTAATGTAAGCTCCAGATCCGCGATGCACTAAGCATAAGCATGCACGCCCCGAAGGTAAGTTGCGCGTAATACACACAGTATGTTTACCTAAAGCAGCTACATGCTGCCTGCCATATTGGAGAGCAGCATTTTCTCTACGCAGACGCATTAATTTGCAAACTGTTTTACGAACAGATAAATTCCAAGCATTCTCATTCCAAATCATAGGAGCGCGGCAACCCGGATCATTTTCTCCCTCCATGCCATTTTCATCGCCGTAATACACCATAGGAGCACCATCAGCAGCGAATAACAACGCATAGGCTAAATTCTCAGCGTCTTCAGCAGGCGTATCCCAAGCATATTCATGAGCTTTTATGCGCGTAAGCAATCGCTCAGTATCGTGACTCCCAAGCAAATTCAACATACAAGAGCGGTGTTCTTCTGGAATATCGTTATACAAAGCATTCATACCATCTGCAAAATCATAAGCATCCAATGTTTCATCAGCGCAAAAACCTAGGACTAAATCACGAACAGTATAATTCATGGTTCCATCCATAAGTTCCGGCGTAAGCCATTTAGAAGGATTACGCCATTCTTCAGCTACTAAGTATTTATCGTCACCAAAAGATTTCACTACTTTATGAAAACCTTTCCAAAATGTTTTATTGACGAAATGTGGAACATCTAAACGCCAACCATCAATACCACGATTTAACCAATATTTAGCAACGTTATAGTGATGTCTACGCACTTCTGGATTATATACATTCCATTTTGGCAAATAGTAGCAGCCTGAACATGTTTTATAATTTGGTTCCGGATGAGACACTACAGGAAAACCCTCTACTGAAAACCAATTAACATATTGCGATTGTTCGCCATTACGCACAACATCTTGAAATGCCCAGTGGCCTATTCCACAATGATTGAATACACCATCTAAAACTACACGAATCTGCAATTCATGAGCGCGCTTAATAAATTCATCAAAATCTGCGTCATTGCCAAGTCGTGAATCAATTTTGAAATAATCAATAGCGTCATAGCGATGATTCGTATCTGCTTTGAAAATTGGAGTGAGATATAAAGCATTTACACCCATATCCGAAAGATATGACAGATGCTCACTAATCCCTTTCAAATCACCACCGAAAAAATTATCCCTAGTTGGAGATTTATCCCATGATTCTACAGGATTAGGGTTAATAGAAGCATTTGCATTTGCGAATCGCTCCGGAAAAATCTGATAAAATACACTTGATTTTACCCATTCAGGTTGCATGACTTGTTCCTAACAAATAGTAAATTTTACAAATTACGAAAGCTTTAGCACTTCTTCAATCTTTAAGACCAGTAGAAGCTATTCCTCGTTCAAGAGCTTTTTGGAAGAAGAAGAAAATAATGATTGATGGCAAAGTTGACGTCAAAGTTCCAGCCATTAAATAATTCCATGACGTGCCATAACGTCCAACAAAACCGCTTAAGCCAATTTGAATAGTACGCATTTCTTCTGCATTTGTAACCAACAGAGGCCACAGGAAATCATTCCATGCAAATAGGAATGAGAATACACCAAGAGTTGCGAGAGCTGGCTTAGAAAGTGGCAGAATAACTTTAATAAAAATACCCAGGCTTGAACATCCGTCAATCCTTGCAGCTTCATCTAGTTCACGCGGGATAGTACTAAAATGCTGGCGTAGCAAAATAATGCCGAACACATCAGCCAAACGCGGAACTGTTAAGGCTGCCATAGTATCAATCCAACGCAACTGAGCGATAATACCGTACATGGGTATAACTGTTACGAAGGCTGGAACCATGAAAGCAGAAAGCAGCAACACGAATAATATTTTCTTTCCAGGAAACTCTAATCGAGCAAAAGCAAAAGCTGCCATAGCATCAAACGCGAGATGACCAACTACAATAATTGCCGACATAATCAAGCTATTAATATAATAGTTTGCAAACGGAGCGCTTTGCCACGCGTGCAGATAATTTTCCCAATGCCATGATGTTGGAATTACTGATTGAACAGCATACGTTTCGGCTTTTGTTTGCAACGACGTTGTAAACATCCACATAAATGGAATAAGTACCGAAGCTGCACCAATAATGAGCACAATATGTCGAGCAAGATGCAATGAACTCAATCTCGTAAAGACTTTACTTATTTTCTGCATTGCTTACCTTCCATTGCACAAGAGTTACGATAAGTACCAATATCAGCGACGCTATTGCGATTGCCGTACCATAACCAAAATTGCCTAACCTAAATGCTTGACGATACATAAACATTCCTAGTACGTCAGTGCCTCCTCGAGGACCACCTTCAGTAAACACGTAAATTAAATCAAATGATTGGAAACTACTAATCAGCGCTTGCACAACCACAAAGAACGTCATTGGCCTCAACAGAGGAACTGTAATATAACGCAGCTGTTGCCAGCTCGTAGCACCATCGAGACTTGCCGCTTCATAAGTCGATTTAGGAAGAGATTGTAAAGCAGTCAAATATAGAATGATATTAAAACCGAGGTTCTTCCAAACTGTAAGGAATATAGTAGCAAATAATGCTAGCCACTTATTGTGGAGCCAGTCGGGTCCTGCAATACCTAGGGACGAGAGTACAGAATTTACAAGACCCGATGGATCCAACATATATTTCCATACAATTGCTACAGCCACCGAGGAGGTAACGACAGGAAGGAAATATATGGTGCGATACAATCCGCGAGCGCGAATTGGCGCATCTAGTAATACCGCAAAAATCAAGCCGGAAATAACCGATAGCACAGCTACACCAAACGCATATATAACAGTCACGGTTAAACTATTCCAAAATTCTGGATCTTGAGATAGTTTTACATAATTCTTCAATCCAATAAAATCTGGATTTGCAGAAAAACCGTTCCAATTCGTTAAGCTCGTGTAGGCTGCAGAAATAATTGGATAAAAAGTGAAGATGACGAGAATCACTAATCCAGGAAGCAATAATCCCCACGCTGTGAGAATTTGCTCCCATTTTCCTACAGTTTTATGACCATTTCGCATCAGCTCACTACTGCCAACTTTTACGTTGACACTAGCAGCTGTCTGCTTATTTTTTAGCTGTGCTATCGGGTTACGCATGATTACTTACCTTGCGCTATTACGTCGTTGACTGCTTTTTCTGCATTCTTTAATGCAGTATCAACATTTACTTCGCCAGAAAATGCTTTTTCCATTTCCTTTGCGAATGCCAACGAAATCTGTGGGTATAGTTTGGTGTTTGGACGAGTATGAGCAGTTGCCATTTGTTCAATGTATGGCAGCAAGCGAGGCTCTTTCTTCTCAACCCAAGAACGATACTCTGCGTTGTTAGCAGCACTCTTTGTTGCAGGCAGGAAGCCAGTAGACTCGCACCAATCAAGAACTTGCTTATCTTGCAAGAACCAAGTCACAAATTCAGCAGCGGCTTTTACTTTTGCATCATCATTATTAAACAGCATTGCCTGTTCTCCGCCAAGGTTTGTAGATGCCTTACCACCTTCAGGGGTTGGCAATGGCGCTGCAGCAAAATCAAATGGAGGATCAGCAGCCCAAATACCTACCATCCATGAACCTTCCTGAGCAGAACCACCTTGACCTTTTTCGAACTTGCCCCATCCTGCGTATGGACTCACTCCACTTTTGATAAGATCCATCCAGAAGTTTGCAGCTTTCTTACCTGCAGGAGTGTTAAATGCTGCAGCAGAGTTATCTTTCTTTAAGAATTCGCCACCAGCTTGCCAAAGATTGACTTGGAAGTTCCAGGTAAGAGCCTCACCACTGTCTCCTGCTTCAGTTGGCAAATCGTAACCTGGAAGACCAGTCTTATCCTTAATCTGCTTGGCCATTTGCTTTAATTCATCCCAAGTTTTTGGCGGCTTATCTGGATCTAAACCAGCCTTCTTAAATACTGTGCGATTATACATATACGCAAGATTATTGGCTGACATTGGAACTGATACTAAATGACCGTCAATTGAGCCGAAATTCTTTAATGCTGGGTTAATATTGTCAATTGCTTCAGTATTGAGAAGCTTTTTTAAGTCTGCAGATTTGCCAATTTGCGCCATTTGAGGCATCCAAATCAAATCACCTATAGCCATATCTGGCAAAGTATTTGACGTAGCAGATGCGCGTAATTTTGTTAAGAAATCAGCATTAGGAACATTTGTAGTTTTAATCTCAATGTTCTTGTGCGAAGCATTAAATGCTTTTACTTTTTTATCGAAAATATCCGCATTAGCACCATCCCAGTAGTGCCAAACAGAAACGGTTGTTTTATCTTGAGTATCACTTGTAGAGCTTGCACCACCACATGCAGTAAGAGACAGCACAGCAGCGAGCATCATAGAGATCGCTCCAAACTTTTTTAGTTTCAACATCGTTATTCTTCCTTAGAAATATTAGAGAAACTTAAAGGTTCTTGGACATACCGCCCAATGCACCATTTGATATATAGCAACGCCAGACTTATGCTGCAAACAGCGTCGTTTACTCCTTTCACTCATGAACAATCACTTTTGCTAATGCCTCATCGTCGAGCATTAGACGCGTGCCTTTTGTATCTTGCTTTACTGACTAAGCGAGAATTACTTTAGATTGCACATTATTTTGTTCGTTATTGAAATATACTAAATCGTTCCAATAAATAAGTCAAGAGCGTTTTATACAAAAATCGCGGGTTATAGGCCAAAAAGTGTGTAAAAAATAAGCTCATAACCCTTATAGCAGTAAGGCTCGTAGTATATCGAATGTAGATTATTCTTCATTTGTATGAATAACCCACTATGCGATAACTGTCATTATAAAATGAGCAAGAATGGTCACACCAATTCTGGTACTACTAGATACCGTTGTACTAACCGCGGTGCTTCTAAAAGCAGAACATATGATAGGCAATCAAACGATTTAACAGTTGGCTTAAATTGGCTTTTATCTAATAAAACTCAAGATAAGTATTCCTACGATTTCTCAGCCCGCACCCTACGACGTAGAAATAAGCTTTTATGGGATTTATGACCACAAGTACCATTCGTAGACGAAGTTTATGATTACATTCATGTTGATGGTATTCATTTAGGGCGTAACGTTGTAATATTAATCGCTTACTCTGGTAAACATGTTTTAGGCTGGTACGTGGCTCGTAGTGAGGATAGTCGCGCGTGGGGTTATCTCATGCAGCGTGTTGCGGAACCACTAGTAGTAGTTTGTGATGGTTCTGGAGGTATTCGTAAAGCAGTAAAAACATATTGGCCTAATACGAAAATACAACGTTGTTTATTCCATATAGGTCTTAACATTAAAAGTTTTAACTGGAGTTAATCCTCGTCTTACTCCTGGTAAGCAGTTACTATCATTAGCTAACATTGTTTCTGATATAAAAACAGAAGATCAAGCTCGTAATTGGCTTATTTCTTACAATAATTGGGTGAACACTTGGAGTGATTTTCTTAAAGAGAAGAGCAAGTATTGTGATGGTAGTATTGCTGATACTCACCAAAGGCTAGTTCGTGCTAAATCAATGATTGATAGGCGTATTCGCGAGGGCTACATGTTTACTTTTCTTAACTCTCCAGAAGATTGCATTCATCCTATTCCACCAACTAATAATGCTATTGAATCAATGAATAGTAGAATTCGCGCTATGCTACGTAATCATCGTGGATTAAGCTTGTTAAAACGTATACATGCTATATGCTGGTGGTGTTATTTAAACACGAGTAAGCCAAGAGATAAGTCTTGGATAATCAATCATTCTTTTACTAGTAAACGTATAGAACAACTTTATCAGCAAGCTTGGGAGCGTTCTGAAAAGGGATTATCTAAAGTATTTGGAATACCAGCAAGATATGGTACTGGTGTTGATTGGAATGAGTTTCATAAGAACAGTGAGTACTATCAGTAGTTATTAAAAAGCTAAGCTGACTAATTCTATTCTCAGAATATTCATCAGCTTAGCCTTACACACTTTTTGACCTATAACCCGGCTTACCCCTAGTTACCGATACCTTTTAACGATAGCCTATGAATAAGCCTTTATTTCCTACACCTTATTTAAGCACTGGGTGCAACTTTTGACATCAATCCAACTCACTCAACATGTGATTATTAGTCTATTTT
>ERZ506759.640-NODE-640-length-9665-cov-5.24703_pt1 | contig 9665 bp, 10 predicted proteins | sample MGYA00513042_ERZ506759 | MGnify/ENA metagenome assembly ERZ506759
GCTCTTCCGATCTCGGTGACAATTCACCCGCGCCAATGGCTTTTTCCAGACTCTGGCTAACGGTTGTATGTACCGCCTGAGCGGAGTGGTCGTCACCACTTTCCAGTTCTGCGATGGCTAATGTCAGGTGGCCACGCAAATACCCACTGGCAAATAACTCATCATCACTGGCATGGTCAACCATACCGTCGATTAATGCCAGAATGCGTGATTCAAACTCCGCGATCATCTTCTTTCCTCATTGTAAAACGTGGCGCTGGCTTCAGCTGAGCGCTTCCGGCCACGGGAATTGTTCCGCCGTAAGTTCCGGCGTGTGATAATAATTTTGTAGTGCTTTAATGAAGCGTGCCGGACGTTCGGGAATGCCGTTTGCCAGATAATCCATCACCTGCGCATGTACCCGCCGTTGAAACACCACGCGGTCCGGTTCGAAATCCCCTTCCAGATTGTCGCAGCTAACATTAAACGGATATCCCGCCGCCACGCAGAACAACCAGTCCAGCGCCTGCGGCTTCACTTCAACATCTTCAAACTGACTTTGCGTCTGGGCATCGCGTCCGTCCGGGCAATACCAGTAACCGAAATCAACCAGCTCACGGCGCGCTTTCCCGGCAATACACCAGTGCGAAATCTCGTGGATGGCGCTGGCATAAAAGCCATGAGCGAAGACGATTCTGTTATACGGTACTTCCGCATCAGCAGGAAGATAGATCGGTTCGTCGTCGCCTTTAATCAGACGGGTATTAAATTCATCGGCAAAGCAGCTATTAAAAATCTCAATCAACTGCTCATAGTGGTGTGTACTGTTCATTAGTTCATCCCCAACCAGTGGAGGATCTCCTGTCCATGGCTATCGTAAAGTAATTTGGCACTCATCACCGCCGAGACGATAACGATCATCGGGCGGATCAGCTTTTGTCCTTTGCTCAACACCAGTCTTGAACCCATGCGCGCGCCGAGGAACTGCCCCACCAGCATCACAAAGCCCGTCGCCCAAATCACTTTGCCGCCGAGAATAAACAGCAGCAGACCGCCAATGTTTGACGTTGCGTTAAGTAATTTGGCGTGAGCAGTGGCTTTGGCGAGGTTGAATCCGCACAGCGTAACGAAGGCCAGCGCGTAAAACGATCCGGCAGCCGGGCCAAAGAATCCATCGTAAAAACCGACGCAGCCCCCCGCCACCAGCGCAAATGGCAGTCCATACATCCGACGCTGGCGATCTTCTTCTCCCAGTTTGGGCATCAGTAAGAAATAGAGGCCGATACAAATTACGAGGATCGGTAAAATCTGCCGTAAGACATCAGCCTGAACGTATTGCACCAGCAGTGCGCCACTCATTGAGCCGACAAAAGTCATGGCGATATTGAGTTTTTGATCGCTTAAACTAACCACTTTACGGCGAATAAAGTAGATAGTGGCGGAAATAGAGCCACCACAGGCTTGCAGTTTATTGGTTGCCAGCGCGTTAGCGGGAGACATCCCCGCCGCCATCAATGCCGGAATGGTGAGTAACCCACCGCCACCGGCAATCGAGTCGATAAATCCCGCCAGCATGGCGACAAAAAAGAGAACTCCCAGCAGCAGCGGGGAAACCATAAACAGGCTATTAAACGTTTCCATTAGATCACGTGCTCATCCAGTAGCGCCTGGCAGGAAGGCGGCAACGGAGGCGGTGTCTTCTTCTCAGGCTTTGTTGTTCCCGGTTTTGGAGGTTCAAACCAGCTTTGCAGTTCTGCCCCGCAACCATCGCCTGGTGGCGGTAAAGGTTGATCCTCACACTCCAGACTATCGGCAGGACAACGTAATCGTACATGCATATGCGCGCGATGCTGGAACCAGGGTCGCACTTTGCGCAACCAGTCGCGATCGGTGCCCGCATCAAGACAAAGTTGTTGTTTAATCGCCGGATTAACAAAAATGCGCGTGACGTCTTTGTCCTGGGCGGCGAGTTTGATCAAGCTGAAAATTTCTGGCTTCCACAGCGCGGGGACAACGTGTTTACCGTCGCGGGAAACTAAGTCCAGAGCTTGCGGGCGCAAGAGCTGCGCGGAGGTCCAGCGTGTTTTTGGCAGTTGCAGGAAGATATCGACATCCAGTCCGGTCTGGTGGCTGGCGTGACCGCCGTTGAAACGACCACCAGCAGGCATCCCCATATCGCCAATCAGCACCGTACCCATGCCCAGATTGCTCACCTGGCGACTCAGACGCTGGATAAACATCACCAGATCCGGGTGCCCGAAATAGCGACGCTGATCGGTACGCATGACCTGATAATGTTCGGACTGTATCGGCAACGTGTCAGCACCGACGATACAGCCATTAGAAAAACTGCCTATCGATTGTGCGCTACCCGGCACAGGTTGGGTTATTTTTTGCCACGGCGTCGCTGCCAGGCTGGCGCTACTGGCAAGCAGAGCCAGCAGCGCAATCGCGGTTTTGTTCATTTTTTACCAGCGTGGAATATCAGTCTTCACATCGGCATTTTGCGCCCGCTGCCGTAGCAGGTGATCCATTAAAACGATCGCCAGCATCGCTTCTGCGATCGGCACCGCGCGGATCCCAACACAAGGATCGTGACGGCCTTTGGTGATCATCTCAACTTCTTCGCCAAAGCGGTTAATAGTGCGCCCCGGCACGGTAATGCTGGAGGTCGGTTTCAGCGCCATATGGGCAATGATTTTCTGCCCGCTGCTGATACCACCAAGAATGCCGCCCGCATGGTTGCTCTGGAAACCGTCTTTGGTGATTTCGTCGCGGTTCTGGCTGCCACGCAGCGCTACCACGTCAAAACCATCACCAATTTCCACACCTTTCACCGCGTTAATGCTCATTAGCGCATGGGCGATGTCGGCATCCAGGCGGTCAAAGACCGGCTCGCCAAGTCCGGCGGGTACGCCACTGGCAACGACGGTGACTTTCGCACCAATAGAGTCGCCTTCTTTTTTCAGCGCGCGCATCAGTTCATCTAACGCGTCGATTTTGTCCGGGTCCGGGCAGAAGAATGGATTTTGCTCGACCTGAGACCAGTCTTTGATTTCCAGCGGAATGTCGCCCATCTGGGTCAGGCAACCGCGAATCTCAATGCCAAATTTCTCGGCGAGATATTTTTTTGCAATCGCCCCTGCCGCCACGCGCATGGCGGTTTCACGGGCGGAAGAACGTCCACCGCCGCGATAATCGCGCAGGCCGTATTTTTGTTCATAGGTGTAATCGGCATGACCTGGACGGAAAACGTCCTTAATCGCACTATAATCCTGAGAACGCTGGTCGGTATTTTCGATCAACAATCCGATGCTGGTGCCAGTAGTAACACCTTCAAAAACACCGGAGAGAATTTTGACCTGATCCGGCTCGCGGCGCTGGGTGGTATAGCGCGATGTCCCAGGGCGACGACGATCAAGGTCATGTTGCAGGTCCGCTTCCGTCAGCGGAATGCCTGGCGGAACACCATCGACGATGCAGCCGAGCGCCAGCCCGTGCGATTCGCCGAAGGTGGTTACGCGAAAGAGTTGTCCAATTGTGTTTCCAGCCATCACGGCTCCGTTATTGTTGTGTTTGCGTGTTTACTTAATCTTTATAAATCGCGAAATGTTCTCGTGCGGCAATAAGCTGCTCTTTGGTGAGCATAAACACACCATCGCCGCCGTTATCAAACTCCAGCCAGGTGAACGGAACATCCGGATATTGTTCCATAAGATGTACCATGCTGTTGCCCACTTCACAAATCAGCACGCCATCATCAGCGAGGTAATCTGCCGCGTTACCGAGAATGCGACGCGTCAGTTTCAGGCCGTCGGTGCCAGATGCCAGACCGAGTTCCGGCTCGTGGCGGTATTCGTTTGGCAGGTCGGACATATCTTCCGCATCGACGTACGGCGGGTTGGTGACGATCAGGTCGTACTGCACTTTCGGCAAGTCACGGAACAAGTCGGAACGAATCGGAATGACGTTGTGGATCAAACCGTGTTCTTCGATGTTCTGTTCAGCAACCGCCAGCGCGTCTGGAGAGATGTCCACCGCGTCGACTTCCGCTTCCGGGAAGGCATAAGCACAGGCAATGGCGATGCAGCCGCTACCGGTACACATATCTAAAATATGCTGCGGTTGCTTGCTGATGAGTCCGGCAAATTTATTGTTGATCAGTTCACCAATCGGCGAGCGCGGCACCAGCACGCGTTCATCGACGTAAAATTCATGGCCGCAGAACCAGGCTTTGTTGGTCAGGTAAGCCACCGGAATGCGCTCGTTGACGCGGCGGATCACGCGCTCAACAATACGGTGTTTTTCGCTGGAGGTCAGACGCGCGGTGCGCATGTCTTCCGGAATATCCAGCGGCAGGTAGAGCGAAGGCAACACCAGTTGCACGGCTTCATCCCACGGGTTATCGGTGCCGTGGCCGTACCAGATATTCGCCGCGCTGAAGCGGCTCACCGACCAGCGCAACATGTCCTGAATGGTTTGCAGCTCATTTACTGCTTCATCAACGAAAATTTTATCCACGTATTCCTCCAGGGCATGATCGCAATAATTTCGGCGGCTAGTTTGCCATGAAGATGACGATAAATCAGCATTCACGCGCGGTGAGTGAGGAAAAATACGTTTAAAACGATCGATTGTGCTACGAGTCGGGTAAACTGTAGGAAAATTAGAAATAGAGACAGTTAAATGAAAAAGAAAACAACACTTAGCGAGGAGGACCAGGCGCTGTTTCGCCAGTTGATGGCGGGGACTCGCAAGATTAAGCAGGACACGATTGTCCATCGACCACAACGCAAGAAAATCAGCGAAGTACCGGTGAAACGGTTGATTCAGGAGCAGGCCGATGCCAGCCATTATTTTTCCGATGAGTTTCAGCCGTTATTGAATACCGAAGGTCCGGTGAAATATGTTCGCCCGGATGTAAGCCATTTTGAGGCGAAGAAGTTGCGACGCGGTGATTATTCGCCGGAATTGTTTTTGGATTTACACGGTCTGACGCAGTTGCAAGCCAAGCAGGAGTTAGGCGCATTGATTGCAGCCTGCCGCCGTGAACATGTGTTTTGTGCCTGCGTGATGCATGGGCACGGGAAGCATATTTTGAAGCAGCAAACGCCACTGTGGCTGGCGCAACATCCGCATGTGATGGCATTTCACCAGGCACCAAAAGAGTATGGTGGCGATGCGGCTTTGTTGGTGCTGATTGAAGTGGAAGAGTGGTTGCCGCCGGAATTACCCTGAATATTAAAAGGTGGATGAGTCGGGCCATTTAGCCTTGGATACTGGCGTCTCAACCCTGGCAATAATGAACGTAATAATCGGGCATTAATTGAAAAACGTAAGCAGCTTTCCGACAGCCTTCTGTGGGCTAATGGCATTGCCCCTTCAGAGGGGCTTGAGGATGACGACCTGCTGCAAGCGCTTATCGACGAATTACTCACCCTCGTCGACGGTTATCTGGCACCTTTCGCTCCTGTGGTGGCGAATATTCTAAAAAACTGGATGACCGCATGACATAACGGACAACGGGGCCAGATGGCCCCGTTGTGTGGTGTATACGCTACAGCTCGTTGAGCGTGTACTGGAAGCGGCAGGTGGAATCAATCGGCTGGCGGCTGCTGGTATCGACACGCACTACCATGTCGTGCAGTTGCTTGTCAGTGATGGGATGCTGGTTGGGTGTGACCGTCACTTTCGAACTGTCACAGCCGGAGGTGGAGAAGGTGATCATTTGCGCCACAAAGCGGCAGTATGCACCTCGATCGTCCATCACTCTGCCGTCACAGAGCTTGCCGCTTTCCATCAAGAAGGTGGGCAGCGTTTTCTCAATCGTTCCGCCCGTCGATTGCAACGACAGCACTTTCGAATGGGCAACATAATCTTCACTCCACGAAATATCATAAGTGGCAACGGAGACAGGACATGACGAGTTATGCACTTTTGGCCCCACATATGGGGTCGGTACATCATACGGGAGAACACTATCAGTGTATGTTGAAACTAACCATGGGCACCCTTGTACAGGTCCATCGTGATACACGCTAAGGACCATATTCTCACAAATCCAATTCGTCCTACTCGATAAAGCATCATATGCTTCAAGTCCAACACAATTGGATTTTGCTACCTCATAGCCATCATCAACTGTCAACTCAGGTGCAGTCGTGTTACCGCTCCAACTGACTAAATCTAACTTTTCTGTTTGAAGCATACGACTGTGTTGCTTGTACACGCCATAGGCAACGCCTTCTGGCGTCAGAATTTCAAGATAGTAATGAATCTGGGTTGTAACAGCAGAAAATCCTATCGGAGTCACCAATGTTGCAATTTTCTTCGCCGCCAGCCCACCAGTACTTGAAAAGATCAGGACGAGTAAACAGGCCCAAAAACGCAGTATTTTCATCTTAAATGTACTCAAACGTTGCGGTTAAAAAAGCGGTAAATTCACCCATCGTCACTTCCCGGCCGCTTTTCGCCTGGAGCCAGGCATTAAAATTCAGATTGTTATTGCCGTTACTCAGCACAAAGGTCGCGCCGCTGGTATTGTTAATCGGCACCGGTGTTCCATCGGTTTTTTCCATGCCAATTCCGACACCTTGCGCCGCCGAAGATGCATCCAGCGCCAGAAAACCGGGCTGTTCACTGTCTTCTGTACCGGTCAGCGTCACCCGGACTTCATACTGAGCTGGCCCTTTGCAATCTTTGAGCTGAAACACCACTGGCACCCGCGCCGACTGCCCGGTCACCATCAGGTCTTTACGGCTGATGGTGGGAAAATGCACCTCCGCCAGCGTTTCGCCCTGGACCACCAGCGTGCAGGATTTACTGAGTAAATTGCCGTAGAAATGCAGGTTGTCAGCCGCCTGAACATGGGGCGTCAGCAGCACCGTCGCCAGTACAGCCGCGCAGAGAGATATCCGTTTTAGGTTCATTGGTAATCCACCTGTAATGTTGCGTAGGCAGAAAAGGTTCCGTCGCTGAGCGCCGCATCATTGGCTTTCACCGGCACAGCTTGCAGCGTTGGCGGAGTTGACGGGTCAATTTTCAACGGTGTTCCCAGCTTAAACGGCTGGCCGTTTTGCTGTAGCTCAATCCCCAGGCCGCTAACGTCCGTTTCAATGGCGGAATCATCATAAGGGGTTTGGCTGCCCGTCCAGGTCAGGCTCATCTCCCAGGCGTCGTCGCGCACATCGGGGTCACATGTGATGGTGTAAGGCACATCCTGACGGAAATTATCGCCGTTAATGTTGTCGATAATGACGTTGCGAAACTCAACTTCGATCGTCTTACCATCGCTGATAGTACAGGCGGGTGGCGAAACCAGCGTGCCGTGAAAAGTAACGTCGTTAATCGCGGCCTGCGCCAGGCCAGCAAAACCGTAAAGTAAGCACCATGCGAGTCGTTTCATTGGTAGTCCACCACCATGGTCATGGTCGCGTTAAACTCCGATGCCATCAGTTCCACACCGCTCTGCTTCACCGGAACGGCTTCGAAGTCTGGCTGAGTATTGATGTTGAACGGCAGCCAGCTACTGTTACCCACTGCCACCAGCGAATGGTCAGCGGCATTCTGAATACGAATGCCAAAACCGCTGATTCCAGTACTCAGCACCGTTTCGCCGTTGATGGTCGTGGTGGTGGCCTGAAGCTGCATTTGCAGGTCGTCGCTGACACTGTTTGAGCAGTTCAGGGTGTAGCCCACTGGCTGACGGTAGTTGGCACCATCAATGCTTTTAATAATCACATTGCCGAACTCCACCGCGCTTCCCTTTACCGAACAGGGCGGCGGTCCATCCACCAGCACGCGCAACGTCAGATTGACGATTTTGCCGCCCGCCATTGCCGGGAAAACGGTCACGCCACAGGCCAGCAATAGCGCGGCAGATCCGGTCAGAAAGAACGCTTTCATGTTGCTTCTCCCGTTATCAACCTTTGCTGCTTTGATCTTCATCCACCTTGCAGGTGTTCCCTTCACAACGGAAGATCAGCGGCATGCGCGCGCCGTAGTCATTGATATAGGTCAGCACCGGGGCGCTCGCCATTTTTGCCTTTAACGGTTGTGACGTTTTCGGTGGCATCACCAGCGGTTTAAACCCGGCGGCAGTCAGCCCTTTCTTCTGTGTGCTGGCATCGCTGATGATGACGTGGTACGGCGTCGGGTTATTGACGGTATAGTCCTGGCCACTGCGCGTGAGTGTGACCTTAAACTGCCACGGTCTTCTCATGTCAATCTTCTCCAGCGCCTTTGGTCGCCAGAACAGCTTGATGCGCGTTTGCAGCGCAATTTGCAGGGTGTTGGCTTTCCCGGACTTTGGCGGGATCTCACGCACGTTGTAGTAGAACAGGCTTTCTCGGTCGGACGGCAGCGTGTGAATGTCCGGCAGCGCCTGAATCTTCACCTGGCCGTTCATCATAGCGTCAATACGCTGCACAGGCGGCAGCACCGCCAGCGGCGAAGTGATTTTGTTGCCCTTCTCGTCTTCCAGCCAGCTTTGCGCCAGGTAAGGCAGCTTTTCGGTGTTGTTACGCAACGTCACGCTGATCGATTTATCGCTTTCGTTAAACACCAGACGGGTGCGATCCGGGGTGACCGATGCATGCGCCGTCAGGCTGGCGGTGGTAAGCAGTGCCATCAGCGCTGTGCTGACGAGCATTGGACAGGATAATTTATAAGACATTGATCGTTCCTTAATCAGATTATTGAGTTGCTGAAATTGACGTCGGCGCTTCCGTTGGTGTGACTTGCCGCGTCTGGTCCTGAATAACAGGCTTAATTTCTGGCGCTGAAGAATCAGGGGCTGCCGTTCCCTTTTGTTCACACGGCAACAACAGGCCGCTGAACAAATCGGCAGGTAGCGGCTTCGGCAATACGATCTCGCATTGTGCGCTGCCTTCCCAGAACACCATCATATGCTCGCCCGCATTGACCCCCGCCAGATAGACATTGCCTTCATCATCCACAATGCCAACCTGCTGCTGCTCGTCATTTTTCACTTCCGCGCCAAACGGCGGGTAGCTACCGTCACGCAACCTCAGTACCGCCATCGCTTTTTGCCCGCTGATCACTTTGAATTTGCGATAGCCGATTGCGCCTTCCGTCAGGGTTGCCTGCACCACCGACTGGGTGGCTTCCGCATCTTCCGGCAAGTTGTTTAAATCGATATACGCCTGATTGCGATAGTAGTTGTTAATATCGGCGACCACCGCCTTGCCAAACATATTGGTGTACACCGGCGCGCCGTTGCTTTCGACCGGCACGTTGGCAATCCCGTCGGCGTCAATCAGCAGGCGCGTGCCGCCCATGTTCTGGGTACGGTGCAGGGCCCCACCATGCGCGGTCAGCGTTGCCCCGCCCTGTAAGGCGATCCCCGCCGAACGGTATTCCCCTTCATGGTAGTTGGCGCTGAGATCAACCTTCGCCAGCGAACCGTCGTGGCTCAGATAACCATCCACGCTGCCGTGCTGCTCGCTGGTGCCAACGTTAACCTGGTAGTGCGTTGCGTCATCGACGCGCTTAAAGTAACCGACCTGGCTGCTGTCCGATCCGCTGCCGTAGGAACCGTTGTAGGTCACGGTGCTGCTGTCGCTCCACGGAATGCTCATACTGAGGTACATCCCCTTATCCGCATTATCGTCATATTCGTAGCGATAGCCGGTCACCGAGATGCTCATGTTGCGAATGCTCCCCAT
>ERZ506759.641-NODE-641-length-9664-cov-49.772_pt1 | contig 9664 bp, 6 predicted proteins | sample MGYA00513042_ERZ506759 | MGnify/ENA metagenome assembly ERZ506759
CTCTCCTAAAACCAAGAAAGAGTTGGTTTGTCTTTACGACCTCTCTATTTTAGCTTATCTACTAATCTTTGTCAATCGTAAGATTCCCTGTTTAAGACTTTCATGGCCTAGGCTTTTTTGACCATTTTTGAATTCAGAAGGAATCCTAGGAAAAGTAGAAAACTGACCACAGCATAAGCTAGGAAAATCCAACTAAAACTTGGAGAGACCAGTGCCAACAATTTTAAAACATAAGGAGATACGGCTGAGCCTAAGTTGCATCCTAGGAGAACATAAGCCGTCGCCTTATTCAGCAAATTTCTAGTAACACGTTCAGAAAGACGGTTAAAGATAATGGTCAAAACAATATTGTAAAAGAAACCAACACCAACAGAAAACAGAATCAATATCAGCAAGTTGTTAGCTAGGGATATTCCAAGTAGGCAAGTAGATAGGCAAAACAGCGCCATTGGCAAGAGACGGTGCTTAATGTGACCGATTAGTGAGGCAAAACTAAGTCCAGCTACAATCCCAATTCCCTGCTCCAAACTAAGGACCAGAGCTGATTGACCACTTGCAATGGTCTTACCATCAATTTGAAACAGGGGCACGCGCAAACTAATCGATGAATTAATGCAAATCACAAAGCCTGCTAAGAGGGCCATACCTAAAATCATAGCCAAATCTTTTTTATCCAGACCTTGTTTACTTTTTTGTGCCTCTTTCTTCTCTGTCTGCTCCATTGGTGGTACAAAGAGGAGGTACATGGCTAGGATGATAAAACCAAAACCATAGATAAGAAAAGCAAGTGTCCAATGAATTTTCAGTAATTGTCCAACCAAAAGGGAACAAGAAGCTCCACCAATCAACTCCATGGAGCCACGAATACCTAACATCTGAACTCGCTCTTTACCTTGATAACGTTGACTGATGATGGCAATCGCCTTAGCATTGATAAGACCAATCCCCATTCCAAAAGCAATACGTGACAGTAAGACAAGAGGATAGGCTTGTACAAAAAAAGGAAAAATCCCAGCACTACTAAGTAAGAGCAATCCAGTCACAATTAGCTGTCTATCACTTAGCCATTTGTCAATAAATGAATTAAGCAAGAGCATCGCTACTACGGAAAATGAAGGAACAGATACTAAAAGCTCCACCTGAGCCGCAGAATAGGTTGGACTATAGTAGTCCAACATAGGTGGTAGAGCGGTTGAAATCGAGAAGGCCGAAATCAAAAGCAAAGATAGCCCGAGTAGGCTCATTTTTTCTAAAATCTTTGTCATAATCATAATATAGGGATAAGAGCATCCTTTCTTTACTTGTCCGATAGTTATTTTTTCATTATAATCTAAGAAGAGCTAAAAAAATAGGACCTAAGTCCTAAAAAGGAGATGTATGCGTAACCACACTATTCACCCTCAACTTGAACAAGTCTTCTCAGCCTCCTATCTCAGCCAATTACAGAAAGTCACCTTTCAAAAAGGCGATTACATTTGCACTCAGGGACAAGCTATCACTGAGCTAACCTACATTTTATCAGGTAGGGTAAAAATTGTTCGCTCCCTATCCAATGGTAAAGAACACATCCTAGAAATGCCTCAACAACCACAGCTACTGGGAGATGTTGAACTCATGACCAATCAATTAGCGGGTTCGTCAGTCATTGCTTTAGAAGAAGTTCAAGCAGTCCAGCTCCCATTAAATAATAAAGAAGCACTCCTCAAAGACCCTGTTTTTCTCTACCAAATTGGACGTAACCTGGCTATGGCACTGCATAAGCAAGGTATCACTGCTTCAACGAATGCGAGCTACTCTGTCAAAGAGCGTCTGGCCACCCATATTTTGAATAGTGAAGAAGAGAATATCTTTCAATTATCGCCATCTATTTTAGCTTCCCGTTTTGGAACTAGCTATCGTCATGTACAGCGAGTCATCAAACAATTTATCGACCAGGGAATTATCGAAAAAGAGGCCTTTAAAACCTATCGTATTTTAGAGAGACAAACCTTGGAAAAACTGGCTTTTATCGATTAGAAAAAGCCTCACTTTAATCCTTGATGGTTTAATTTTCAACCCTTTTGTGCTATAGTTATAAACAAGTAAATCAAAGAAAATAGAGGTAAACAAATGGACGCTCAAACCAAAATTATCCGCGCCAGCCATATGATTGATATGAATGATATCATTCGCGAAGGAAATCCAACCTTGCGTGCTGTCGCTGAAGATGTAACCTTCCCACTATCAGACGAAGACATTATCCTAGGCGAAAAAATGATGCAGTTTCTTCGTAACTCACAAGATCCTGTTATTGCCGAAAAAATGGGGCTTCGTGGGGGAGTCGGTCTTGCAGCCCCTCAATTAGATATTTCAAAACGCATTATCGCTGTTCTCGTTCCAAACCCTGAAGACGCTGAAGGTAATCCACCAAAAGAAGCATATAGCCTTCAAGAAATCATGTACAACCCTAAAGTAGTTGCCCATTCTGTTCAGGATGCTGCTTTGGGCGATGGCGAAGGATGCCTCTCAGTTGACCGCGACGTTCCTGGTTACGTGGTTCGTCATGCTCGTGTAACTGTTGAATACTTCAACAAAGAGGGCGAAAAGCAACGTGTTAAACTCCGTGGTTACAACTCAATCGTTGTTCAACATGAAATCGACCATACTAACGGTATCATGTTCTACGACCGCATCAATAAAGACAATCCATTCGCTATTAAAGATGGACTCTTAATTATCGAATAAAGAAAACCTCAGTAGAAATACTGGGGTTTTAGTTTGAAGATAAGGCATTAGTACCACTTTATAGCTAAGTCAAAGTAGAAAAGAACCGACTTCGTCGATTCTTTTTTCATTGTCTGAACCTGTCCTCAGACAAGCATATTGTATAGTGTTTCGTTACCGTGAAGGTTGATATAACTTGGGTCAAAGGCCGAAAGACGCTCGAGAAGTCCATCATAGTCGTTCTTATCACTAAGAGCTATACCAATGAGAACCGGACCTTTTCCTTTATTAGCACGTTTGATGTACTCAAAACGAGTGATATCATCATTTGGTCCCAAGATATCATTTACAAATTCACGAAGGGCACCAGGACGTTGTGGGAAGTTAACCACAAAGTAATGCTTGATACCATCGTAGATAAGCGCACGTTCTTCCATCTCTGGCATACGGTTGATGTCATTGTTACCACCTGAAATGATGCAGACGATGGTTTTTCCTTTAATCTCATCTTTGATCACTTCCAAAGCTGCCACTGATGCCGCACCTGCGGGTTCTGCAATGGTACCAACCTTAGAGTACATATCAATTAGGGTTTCTGAAATCAATCCTTCATCAACTCCCAAGAGGCGGTCAACATATTTACGTGCGACTTCATAGGTCTTGACACCTACCTTTTGAACAGCAATCCCGTCCGCAAACTTATCAATTTCTTCGAGTTTTACAGGATAACCACGGTCAAAGGCAGCACGCATACTACGAGCACCACTAGCCTCAACACCAATAACCTCCATAGACGGTGCTACATCCTTGATATAGGTAGCTACACCAGAGATAAGGCCGCCACCACCTACTGGAACCAAGATACTATCGAAGGAAACACCTTCCTCTTGAGCCTGCTCATAAATTTCATAAGCAACAGTTCCTTGACCTGCTTGGACATTATAATCGTCGAATGGATCAATGAAAGTCATCCCTTCAGACTTGGTATATTCCTGCGCTGCTTGGGCAGAAGCATCAAAGGTATCTCCCACCAATTTGATTGTTACAAACTTGCCACCAAAGAAACGGACTTGACCAATTTTTTGGAGAGGTGTTGTTACTGGCATAAAGATGGTTGCCGGAATCTTCATCTCGTTACAAGTGTAGGCAACCCCCTGAGCATGGTTTCCGGCTGATGCACAAACCACACCACGCGCCTTATCCTCATCACTCAATTGATGGATAGCATAGTAGGCTCCACGCAATTTGAAAGAGCGTACCTTTTGCATATTTTCTTTTTTAATATAAATGGTCGCCCCGTATTTTTCAGATAAGTAGCGATCAAAATCTAGTGGTGTGCGTTCCACCACGTTTTTTAAGACTTCATTAGCCTTTACGATATCATTTGCAGTAATCATTGGCTCTCCTTTGACACAATATTCAAACTATTTCTATTGTATCACAATTTTCAGAAAAATAGCAGTCTACCCAAAGAAAACTCCTTGTTGGCACAAAGAGTTTTATTATTTGTTATCTTTTTTTGACATCAAGAAATTACGAAGGGCTGCCAGTGCGGCTGCACCTGCTAAAACAATAGCTGTAAGGATAGCCACAGCATGTTCCCCCCACTTATGAGATTTTGCTGTTTTGACAATTGTCTCTTTGAGACCTTCTGTCGTTCCTTTATCACCTTTTTGTGTTGTGGTTTTATTGGCAATATTAAGATTTTGACTACCACTGTAGGTGTTATCTGATGAGGCTGTGTTAGCAACTTCTTGAAGGGTCCCATGAGTGTAACGAACATTTGTCGTGATGCTATCAATCATCTCAACAATATTTCTAATTGTCCTTGCATCATATAAACCACCCTCAGTATCCTTTAAAATAGATACTGCTAATTTTTCAATAGAAGCTTCTGAAGATGCTGCTACCATAGAATGAACTTCTGAGCTTGCTGTTTCTGAATATCTTGCATAATTGCTAAAGAGTGACGCTGCTTCTGTGAGTGTTTCTGAAGTACTTGGCAAGGATTCTGATACACGTGGAGAATCAGGGAATCTATTCCAACTATTGATGTTTTCTGATAGTCCACCAAGGATGACCTCTTCTGATGTGCCTACTGTTTCAGAAGTCGCCGAAGCCACTTCTGAAGGACTCACTTGACTTTCTGATTCTGTCAATGAAAGGACTGGTTCAGCAACTACATGTGATTCCGAAACGACTGTTGTCGTTGCAATGGCCGACTCTGAGACCATGGCACTGCTTGCAGGCTCTGATTCAGATATTGAAGATGCTGAAGCCCTTGTGCTGACTGAGGTTGCTGATGATACCGTTGCACTTTCTAAAATGTCTGATGATGCTTCTGAAGTCGCTAAGCTTAGGGCCTCCGAAGCTAGTGTATTTACTGAAGCTGATTCTGGCGCTCCTTGACCAGAGTTAGATACCAGGTCACCATATTTCTCATCAAATGGTGCTTCTGATTCCATAGATACTGGGATAGCTGCTGATTTTATGAGTGTATCAACTGATGGTGCTGGTTGCATTGTTTCATCTGGTTGAGCATGTTCAACAATCGGTTTCACATCTGTAGAAACTTCTGAATCTTTAGTTACTGATGTGCTTTCTGAATGAGCTGTTTCTGAGCTTGCTTCAGCTGTTACGGTATTATCTGCTTTCTTACCAGCTTGGTTAGTAACTGATTTTAAGATAACCGGTGCTACCGGTGTTGCTCTTGTGTCTTCCTTGATGTAAAGCATGTTCCAGAGAGTCAACTTAGGAACTGAAATAACAAGGACTGGTTGACCATTGTCATCTGTTTCAAGGCTTGCTTGTGCCTTCTTCATGCTTGAAGTTGCCCAATCATCTGGTGATGTCACATAGACTTGATCAGCAATTTTAGCTGCTTCTTGAGCTGTTTTACCTGCTAGACTAAGACGAACTGTGAGATTTTCTTGTGCGTCCGGTGTTTTATTGTCCGCATAACCCTCTTCATTATGCCAGCCCGCATTGATGCCCATCATGTTAATCATTTGAACAGTTGAGAAACCTTTTCCTGATTTAGCAAATGTCCAAACTTGATTTCCTGTCACACCAAGAGCATCTTTAGAAAGGATTTCACCAGAAGCATTCTTGGTAGATACGGACTGAGTGCTGTTTGTCACACCCTCACCACGGAGAAGATTTTCATAAGCAGTGATGAACTGTTGGTAATTGTAAAGCTTACGAATAGTGTCCTTAGCCACACTGAGGTATTGAGTTGGGTAATAGGCACTTTGAAGAACGTTAAGGGCTGCATTAGCATTGGCAAGGGCTGCAATGGACATGTGATAGCCACCGGCTGCAGCTACTGTCGCATCTACGAGAAGTGTCGCGTCAGCTTGCAATGGTTTACCAGCAAGGGCATCTTTACCCGCACCGTTAGTTGCTTTTCCGCCAGGAACAGTATAGTCAATACCTGGTTCTTCCATGTAGGCACCAACGATAAGTGATTTACCAGTTTTATTGCGTACCATATCGATACGTGCTTTCAAATCACCATAGGCAACCTGCATACGTCCTGGAATAACTGAACCACCATTTGTCCAAAGCTCATTATAAACAACATCTTGACGTGCCTTGGCTAGTTTATCATCATTACCACCATTAACATCATTGATTGTGATGTAGTACTTTTCACCGATGAGGTCCTTCATGGCATTAATAAATGACGCATATGAATCAGACATCATGTGTGAGTCAGCCTCGTCTGTACTGTTACGGTGCTCATAATCAGTCACACGGTTGTCACCAATTGTATCACCTTGCCAACCATCGAATCCCATACGATCCATAGCTGATTTCATGACACCTGCGATGTATTTTTGCCAATCTGGATTCGCCGGATCATAGTAAACTTGAGTTGGGTTATCACCGATAGTGTAAGTCATCGGTTCACCCTTCTTACCAAAGCTATCGTAGAAGTTATAAGCCAAAGCAGCAAGTGGAAGGGCTGGATTCTTTGGATTTGAATCTGCTGAAATCATGTTATAAAGCATGGCAACAGCACCTGACTTATGAACTTGGTCAACCAATTCTTTAACAGCCTTAGTGTCAACTTGAGTGTGACTCCAGGTATTCCATTTTTGAACAAAGCTATCGACACCCTCTGGGAAAGGATCTGTAGCTTCGTTATAAGCATCATAGAAGAAATATGAGTTGATATTCATAGACTTCATGAGCTCAAGCTCTTTACGGTAGGCTTCAAGATTTTTAACAAGAATACTGTTTTGATCAGTTGGCGAACCTGCTACGATACCGTAACGTGGGAAAACTGTCCAATCATCTTCAACAGACAAGCCAGCACGCTTGCTTGACAAAGTACTACCTGATTTATCATTGACACTGATTGTCACCAAGTAACCTGTATTGTTTGTCAACCACTCTGACGCTACTGTCAAGTTTGAAACCTTAGCTGAAGCTCCTGCCGCTAGCGTAAGGTCAACGTTATCTTGACCGATGATTTCTGAAGCATGTTGAAGTGTCAAGTTGACAGTCATCGTCTTAGTTTCTGCTGTTGGATTAGACACAACAACGGAATAATTAATATCACCATCTGTCTTGCTATAAGCTGCTTTTGTTGTTTCTGGATCTGTCAAGTAAGCATCACCATTCAAGTTTTGCTCTGTCACTTCTGTAACTGGTGTTACTTGAGCAGTTGAATGGCGTCCTGCTTCAGTAGCATTATCAGATGATGATGTGATGGTTTCCACAGCAGCTGACTCAGGAGCTAGTGCTTCACTGGCTACAAGCGTTTCTGAGCTAGCACTTTCTGCTGGCACAGCTTGTGAAAAGATTGTAGAAGCTGTCGCTGTTGTTGCAGTATCTGTCGCAACAGCGGCAGATGATGGACCTACTTCTGTTGTCGCTACTGGAGCAACGGCCTCAGTTGGTACCACCACCAAGTTATCTGCTTCAGTTGTAATAACTGGTTTTGTTGCTTCTGAACTGACCACGTTATCTGCCTTGGCGACCTGATTCATCCCTAGGACACCACCGGCTACAAACAAACCTGATAATAATTTAGTTGACGCTACTTTCTTTGACATATCTCTCTATCCCTCTAAAAAAAGTTTAAATCACCTCGGCGTTTCAAATTATCACTATTGGTATTTGCATGCTGTGAACTCGAGTTATTTTTTAGTTTCATAAAAATCGCTTGGTGTTTCTTATGAAACTAATGTTAACTTAATCTTTTTTGTAAGACAAGGGAATTTCCGGCAATCCTCGTAAACGGTAATTTTTTCATCATGAATGGTCAGATTTTTTCAGAAATTTGAGAAAAACATTTTCTAATTTCATTAAATATTCACTTGGTTAAGCCTACTTAAAATAACAAAAATAAATCCCAAATAATGAAAATCGAGCACCTAAATTGCCCATACGATGAGAGTAAAAAAAACCACCTCTCACACAAGGCGAGAAATGGTTTGTTTATCGATTTTTAGTATCTAAAATAATGGTCACAGGTCCGTCATTGACCAGACTAACCTGCATATCTGCACCAAAGCGTCCTCTTTCTACAGGAACATGAGCTGACAAGGATTGGTTGAAATCGTCATAGAACTGGCTAGCCATGTCAGGCTTTGCAGCTCCCGTAAATGCTGGTCTATTCCCTTTTTTCGTATCTGCAAAAAGCGTAAACTGAGAAATCGACAAAATCTGGCCATCAATATCCTTAACAGAAAGATTCATCTTGCCATCTTCATCTGAAAAAATACGCATATTGACAATCTTACGAACTGCATACTCTAGGTCCTCTTTGGTGTCCTCGGGACCAACTCCGACCAATAGTAAGAGCCCCTGCTTAATAGCGCCAACCGTACAATCCTCAATAACTACAGAGGCACTTTGAACACGCTGAATTACAATCTTCATCGCAGTAACTCCTTACCCATTCGTACGTTTAACACTGTAAACATCAGGGATAATTTTAATCTTATCCACAAGACCAGTCAATTCAATAAGGTTTGCAATTTCAAAGCTAACGTGAATATTGGCAAACTTCATGTCCTTAGTCGGTTGTGCATTGACCGTAGCAATGCTCTTGGTCGTATTTGACAAGATTTGAAGAACATCATTCAACAGACCAGAACGGTTAAGGCCATAGATGTCAATCTCTGCCAAATAAGATTTATTGGCATTACGTTCATCCCACTCCACTTCGATTAGACGTTGCTCATAACCTTCTTGACTCTTGATATTATTACAATCGGAACGGTGAATAGCAATTCCACGGCCCTTGGTGATATAACCTTCAATCTCATCTCCAGGTACTGGGTTACAGCACTTAGCGATACGCATGAGGAGACCTGAAGCACCTTGAATGATGACACCATTTTCACTCTTAACCTTAAGAACTTCTTTCTTCTCAGTCTTAACTTCGCCACCGTTCATTAGCTCTTCAGCTTCAGCTTTTGCCTTAGCACGCTCTTCCTCACGGCGTTCTTTTTCTGTCAGACGATTGAAAACAGCAGCAGCACTAATTTCGCCAAAGCCAACAGCAGCATAGAGAGCTTCTTCACTACGCACACTCATACGAGGGAGAATTTCCTCAATATGTTTCTTGTCTAGGTACTTATTGGCAATATAGCCATGCTCTTGGAAGTAGGCAATCAAAAGCTCACGACCCTTGGTGATAGAAGCTTCCTTGTCTTGATTTTTAAAGAATTGACGAATTTTATTTCTGGCCTTGGTGGTCTTAACCATCTTAATCCAGTCACGGCTAGGACCAAAGGAATTGGCATTAGTTACAATCTCAACCACATCACCTGTCTTGAGTTTGGCTGTCAAGGGCACCATACGGCCATTAACCTTAGCACCTGTGGCCTTCTCACCAACTTGGGTATGGATGGCATAGGCAAAGTCAATAGGTCCTGAATCTTTAGGCAGTTCCTGAACAGCACCATTTGGCGTAAAGACATAAATACGCTCTGAGAAGATATCC
>ERZ506759.671-NODE-671-length-9330-cov-3.75892_pt1 | contig 9330 bp, 9 predicted proteins | sample MGYA00513042_ERZ506759 | MGnify/ENA metagenome assembly ERZ506759
ACGCTCTTCCGATCTGATTTCCATGAGCCGTTCCCCCGGCTTGAGCACGCCGTCCTTGATGGCCTGGCGCAGCGTTTCGCTGACCACTTCGCGCAGCGGTTTATAAGCATCTAATTTAATCGGTTCCAATGCATGCTGTCTTTTTGTCGTTTTCATCATTCTAGGCTTCACCTTCCACTCGTTTCACAACCTTTGTCACATAGGCGTCGACGTCTCGCCACGAAGCCGCCTGACGCCGTATCTCCCCTTCCCGCTCCGGCGGGACCAGGGCAAAGACCGTCGGTCCGCTGCCGGCCATGAGCGGCCGCAATCCTGACCAGGACAGGAGCTGCTGACAACGGGCGACTTCGGGCACATCGGGAATGACCAGTTCTTCAAAAGTATTGCCCATCGAAGCCGTCAGGGCCTGGAAATCACTGCGGCAGACGGCGCGTTCTACGGCATCGACATCGATGGGCTTCGTTCTTTCCCGGCTGTCGAATAAGGCATAGGCCTTCTTCGTCTGTACCGCGGCATGAGGATGGACGATGACGACGGGCCAGTCCGGCAGGGGCGGCAGCTCCCGCAGCTCTTCGCCGATACCGGTCCCGCGCATGGTCCCGCCGCAGATGCAGAAAGGTACATCGGCACCGAGGCCGGTCCCGATATGACAGAGGTCTGCCTGAGACAATCCCAGGCCCCACAGGCGGTTGAGGCCGCGCAGGACAGCGGCGCAATCGGTACTGCCGCCAGCCAGGCCGGCGGCAATGGGGATATTTTTTTCGATATGGATGGCGACTGGCTGATTGTCCTTTTTATATGGACAAAGTGCTTGCCAGGCCTTGTACGCTAAATTCGTTTCATCGCAGGCCAGTCCCGGGACCGAGCAAGTGAGCTGCCATTCATCGGCGTCCTGCAAGGTCACGGTATCACAAAGGCCGATAGATTGAAAGACGGTATCAATATCGTGATAACCATCGGAACGACGGCCGGTTATCGCCAAGGCCAGATTAATTTTTCCGTATCCTGTTTCTACTATTTTAGTCATGCTTCCACTCCGTGTATAAAATGTGCATTGTCTTATTGATTAAAATTTTTCCTATGTTATAATGAGACGACAGCAGGGAGCTGCGCCATTTCCGCATCCTCTCTGAATGCACACTTTCATCATTATACTATAATGATTATACCGTTTTTTCCTTTACTTTACAATTCTTCATTCATTACGGAGGAAAAAAAATTATGAAAACCCTGACTTCACACACGCTTTGGGAATTAGCCGTCCCCTACCTGGCGTCCTTCGTCGGCAGCCTGGTCGTCGCCATCGGCATGAATGCCTTCTTCATCCCCTTCCATTTGCTGAGCAGCGGCCTCAGCGGGGTAGCCATCATGATTTACTTCCTGACAGGCCTGCCCGTCGGCATCGGTATCTTCATCCTCAACATCCCGATCATGATTGCCTGTTATAAATTCATGGGCCGCCGCTATACGGTCCTGAGCATCGTCGGCACGATCATGCTCTCGGTCCTGGTCGATGCAACGGCCTTCCTGTCGACGTGGAACATCATGCACGATGCCATGCTCTCGTCCATTACGGGCGGCATCCTGGCCGGCATCGGCTTCGGCATCATCTATAAATACAACGGCAACAGCGGCGGCTTGGACGTCATCGGCGCCATCGTCAAGAAATATTATTCCCTGGAAATGGGCACGGTCACGATGATTCTCAATCTGGTCATCCTCCTGGCGGCCGCCTGGCTCTTCTCCCTGGAACGGGCCGTCCTGACCTTCGTCGCCATTTACATTGCAGCCTTCATTACCAACAAGGTCGTCATCGGCCTCAAACAGCGTAAAAGCGTCATCATCATTTCCAACCGGGCTACGCCGATCGCCCAGGTCCTCATGCGCTACGTCGGCCACGGCGCCACCTATCTCCACGGCCAGGGAGCTTACACCATGCAGGACAAACGGGTCATCTACGCCGTCATCAAGCTGACGGAAGTAGCCAAGGTCAAGGAAATCGTCAACAAACTCGACCCGCAGGCCTTCATGATCATCAGCGACGCTTCGGAAGTCGTAGGCCGGGGATTCACGACATCGCCCGTCAAATACCACCAGTATCCCGGCGATGCCCTCTCCATGCCGCATACGAAAAAGAACATGCCGCCGGAATACTAGGCGCCTGCGGCGCCGTGGGTCGTTTGCCGTGGGTCGTGGACCGTGGCGAACGTGCCTGCGGCCGTTCGTTGTTCGTCGTTGGTCGTTGGGAAACGGGCTCGCTGACGCATCGCCTGGTGAAGAACCCCTCCGACCCTGACGGGCCACCTCCCCTTCGCAGGGGAGGCTCAACGAACCACGAACCACGGCATAAAAAAAAGCTGTGCATCAATTGCGCAGCTTTTTTTATGCCTATTATAATCTGATTTCGTTGGTATCGCGATAGATGAGCCATTCGGCGATATTGTTGGCGTGGTCGGCCATGCGTTCGATGTATTTGACGACCAGGACCAAGTCGATGTAGTCCTTGGAGTTTTCCGGATGGGCCGTCATTTCGGCAGCCAGCGTTTCCATGAGGTTATTGAAGGCCTGGTCGACGATATCGTCTTTATCGCGCATGAGGCTGGCCTGGGACGAAGTACCCCGTTCTTTATAGAAATCGATGACATCGCTGACCATGGAAGCCATGACGCCATACATTTCTTTGATGCCCTGCGGCAAGGGCACATCGTGGTGGGTCTGTTCCAAATGGATGACGTAGTGGCTGATGTCGGCGCAGTGATCGGCAATGCGTTCTAAGTCGGAGAGGATTTTCAACGTCGCCATCAAGCTCCGGTAATCAGCCGCTACGGGACCCTGCATCATACTGATGGTCAAGTCTTTCTTCATGCAGTTCTTGACCAGTTCATCGATGACGTCATCGCCATCGTAGATACGCTGGGCCAGTTCGATATCTTTCTGTTCCAGCGCCTTCCAGGCATTATCGACGGCCTGTTCGACCTTTATGCCCAAGTTGATCATATCGTTCTTCAATTCTGCTACGGATTTTTCGTAAATTTCCAGCATAAGTGCCTTTCCTCCTCTTAACCGAAACGGCCGGTAATGTATTCTTCCGTCTTGGGATTGGACGGATTGGTGAACATATTCAAAGTATTATCGTATTCAATGAGTTCGCCTAAGAGGAAAAATGCCGTCTTGTCGGAAATGCGGCGGGCCTGCTGCATACTGTGCGTGACGATGACGATGGTATATTTTTCCTTCAATTCCAGGGCCAGGTCTTCGATTTTCTGCGTCGAAATCGGGTCCAGCGCCGACGTCGGTTCGTCCATGAGGATGACCGACGGACCGGCTGCCAAAGTCCGGGCAATGCAGAGGCGCTGCTGCTGGCCGCCGGAGAGGCCGAGGGCACTTTTCTGGAGGCGGTCCTTCATTTCATCCCAGCAGGCCGCCTGACGAAGGCTCTTTTCGACGATGGCGTCGAGCTTCGTCTTATCCTTGATGCCCTGGATACGCGGACCGTAAGCGATATTTTCATAAATGCTCTTCGGGAACGGCGTCGGCTGCTGGAAGACCATACCGACACGATAGCGCAGGGCCAGGGGGTCGACTTCTTTGAAGATATCTTTGCCTTCAAAGCGGATATCCCCAGTAACCCGACAGCCTTCAACCCAGTCGTTCATGCGGTTCAGTGTCTTGAGGAATGTCGATTTGCCGCAGCCAGACGGGCCGATGAGAGCCGTGATTTCATTCTTCTTAATCTTCATGTTGATGTCTTTCAAAGCCTGGAACTCATTATAGAAGAGGTCCATGTGGCTGACATCGAAGGTATATTCTGACATTATTTATTTCCTCCCATTTTCTTGTCAATTCGATAGCTGAGATAGCGTGCAGCCAGGCTGAAGACGAGGACCATGACCATCAGGATGGCCGACGACGCAGCTGCCTGCTGGGCCGCATCGGCATGAAGAGCTTCCGTGCGCAGGGCCCAGATGTGCAGGGCCAGGGTTTCGCCGGGACGGAAGGGATTGAGCGGACACGACGTGGCCGTAATATCCCAGTTCGTCCAGTCGATATCCGTCGACATACCGGCCGTGAACATCAGGGCTGCGGCTTCACCGAAGCCACGGCCAGCGGCCAGGATGAGGCCGGTCATGATGCGCGGGAAGCAGGCCGGCAAGAGGACATGCCAGATGGTCTGCCAATGCGAGGCCCCCAGGCCCAGGCTGCCGTTACGGTAGCTCGACGGCAAGTTGCGCAGGGCGTCTTCGGTGACGGACGTGACCAAAGGCAGGGTCAGGATGGATACGGCCAGGGCGCCGGCCATGAGGTTCCATTGGGAACCGGTCATGACGATGAAGACCAGGTAGCCGAACAGGCCGACGACGATAGACGGCAGGGATGCCAAGGTTTCGACAGCCATGCGGACCCAATGAGTGATGCGCCCTTTCTTGGCGTATTCAGCCAGGAAAATGCCGGCCGGGATCCCCGTAATGGTACTGGCGACGAGGGCCAGGACGACCAGATAAATCGTATTGAAGAACATGTTCCCCAACCCCGTCGGGCTGAAGGACAAGAGCTGCGGCATCATACCACTGATGCCGCTGACGACGACGTAGAGGACAAAGGCGATGAGCAGGATGACGGCAAAAGCAGCGCCAGCCGTAAAAAGGGCCGTCATCATTTTATCTTTATTTTTTTTCGTTTCCACACTTGTCATGTTAATTCCGTCCCCCTTTTACTTCGGAAGCGGCATTGATCTGATGAATGACGAAGATGAACAAGAACGACAGCAGGAACAGGACCAAAGCCATCGTCCACAGAGCTGCGTTGTATTCACCGCCTTCCATGGCGCCGCCCATGTCGGCAGAAATAGCTGTCGTCAGCGTACTGGCCGGCAGGAACAGGGACGTCGGGAAGACTTTCATCTGGCCGATGACCATGGCGACAGCCAGGGCTTCGCCCAAAGCACGGGCCAGGCCTAGGATAATGCCGGTGAAGATACCGCTTTTCGCTGCCGGCAGGACGACGTGGGCAATCGTTTCCCACCGCGTCGCACCGAGACCATAAGAGGCTTCACGCCACGACTTGGGCACGGCAGCCATCGCATCGGCGGCCATCGTCGTAATAGTCGGGAAAATCATGATGGCCAGGACGATGCCTGCAGCCAGGACAGAAAAGCCAAAGGGCATAGGGAAAATATGGCGAAGTGCCGGAATGAGGACGGTCATGCCGACGAAGCCATAGACAACAGACGGGATGCCCGTGAACAATTCGATAGCCGGCTGGATGAGGCGGCGCCGCTGAGGTGTCGCGATTTCCGTCATGTAAATGGACGATGCCAGACTGAAAGGCAGGGAAATGATCAGCGACAAGAGACACGTGACCAGCGAGCCAGCCAGGAACATGGCCGCCCCGACCTGGCCGCCGCCTTCGGCGGTATCACTCGGTTTCCACTGACCGGAAAAGAGAAATTCCGTCACGCTGTGGCCAAAGGTGAAAAACGTATCTGTACCTTTAATGAAGAGAAAAGCGCCAATGAGAAGCGGCACCAGTGCCATACCGATGCCGCAAATAGTGATGAACGTTTTGGCTGCTTTCTCGTTGCGGTGAGCCCGTTGGACTACCGTTTCGATTGCATTCATGTCGTTCCTCCAGTAAAATTAGTGAACTTCTTTGGTCTGCATCTTCGAGCTTACGCCATAGCCGAGTTCTTCGATGCGTTTGCCGTAATCGGCGCCCGTAATGTATTCGATGAAGGCTTTGACGGCAGCTTTCGGTTCTTTGCTGGTGTAGATATGTTCATAGCCCCAGACGCTGTAGGTACCGTTATAGGTATTTTCCAGGGTCGGTGCTACGCCATCGATGGAAACGGAGTCGACTGTGTCGTTATTGAGCAGGTACGGCAGTGCAACATAGCCGATAGCGCCCGGATTCTGAGCGACGCTCTGGATGAGGATACCGGAGTTATCCGTTTCCAGGGATTTATTGTCGGCTTCTTCCGCGCCGTTGATAGCGTACTGTTTGAACAGGGCCCGCGTACCGGACGTCTTCGGGCGGGTAACCAGGACGATTGGCATATCTTTGCCGCCGACATCTTTCCAGTTCGTGACTTTTGCCGTGAATACGTCCTGTAACTGCTGACGGGTCAGGTTCTTGACGCCTACGTCTTTATTGATGATCGTAGCGACCGTCATGACACAGACTTTATGGTCTTCCAATTTTTCCGCTTTGGCTTTATCCAGTTTCGTTTCAGCCGGTACGTCGGAATTACCCATATCGACAGAACCATCGGAAACCTGTTTCAGACCCGTGCCAGAACCGCCGGCATTCAAGGTGATCGTTACGTCTTTATTCGTCGTCTTGAATTTTTCAGCTGCATCTTTGACCAAAGGCAGCAGCGCCGAAGAACCCGAACCGGTAATACTGCCGGAAACAGCCGAACCTTTCCCGGCATCTGCTTTCTGCTGACTTCCGCAGCCGGCAGCCCCAATGGCCACAGTAGCAGCTAAGGCGACAAGAACTAACTTTTTCCATTTCATAAAAAATCCTCTCCTTTGAATAAACGAATCTGAGATGTTCCTGATTCTGAATACAGTCTTATCCTACCAAGGAGATGTAAGGACTTTATGTATGTAATGTAAAATATTGTAAAAAAAGGCGCTGTCCCATGAAGACAGCGCCTTTTTGAGTTTGAAGTTGAAAGTTTGATGTTTGATGTGTCGGACGGGTATGGGGCCCCTGACCGGAAAATCATCCCTACGGATGGCCCCGCCTCCCTACATCGGCAAGGTGATGGTAATCGTCGTGCCTTCGTTTTCCTTGCTGCTCAAGGCGATAGTGCCGTGATGCTGTTCGACGATGTGCTTGACGATAGCCAGGCCCAGGCCGGTCCCTTTGATTTTGCGGGACCGGCTGGAATCGGCCCGGTAAAAGCGTTCAAAGACGCGCTGCTGTTTGTCTTCAGGGATGCCGATGCCCGTATCGCAGATGCTGAAAAAGGCCTTATGGTCGTCGTGGCGGACAGTGATGTAGACATGGCCGCCTGGGCGGTTGTACTTGACGGCATTGTCCAGGAGATTCATGATCAGTTCCCGGAAAAGGCCGCGGTCGGCCAGCACTTCGGTGTCGTCCATGGTACACTGGACGGTCACTTTCTTTTCCGTCAGGACCGGCTCCATAAATTCTACGATATCCTGGACCAAGTCGCGCAAGCATAGCCGTTCCAGGTTCACTTGGCGCTTGCCGTCTTCGATGCGGGCCAGGTGCATGATTTCTTCGATCATCTGCAAGAGGCGCAGGGCTTCCTTACGGATGAGCGTCCCGAAATGGATGACGTCGTCTTTATTCTTGAAGAGGCCCGTCGACAAGACTTCGGCAAAGCCGCTGATGGAAGTAAGCGGCGTCTTCAGTTCATGGGATACATTGGACGTAAATTCCCGCCGCAGCTGTTCCCGGTGTTCTTGTTCGGTCACATCATCGATGATGAACAACATGCCGTAGAAATCATCATTTTTATAGACTGGCTGAAGAGTCAGCAGATAGAGGCGGTCCGCCCGCATGAGTTTCGTCTCACAGACACTGTCCATATGCTGCAGCCTGTCCCAAGGCGCATCGGGAAGGAGTTCCTGGAGGTTGCGCTGCAGGACAGCCTGTGTATTCCCAGCGCCCAGGAAGCGGGCTGCCCGCAGGTTGAGGCCGGCAATGCCATAGGATTTATCCGTCAGGATGACGCCTTCCTGGAGATTTTCCATGATGAGGCGCATGATATTGCGCTGTTGTTCCAGACTGCGCATATTATCCGCAATGGTCTGGCTCTGCAAAAAGACCTTGTCCACTAAGGGCTGTAATTCATGGTCGACGCGCGGCGGCTGGACCATCTTCACATCGCTGTCATTGATCTGGCGGATGAACAAAGCCGTCTGCCGGAGCGGGCTGAGCAGGCTCGCCGTCAGCAGGCGCGAGGCCTTGACACAGGCCAGGGCCGACAGTCCCAAGAGCAGGAGGGCCCACGGCAGGAGGCTGAGGAAGTGAGCATAAAACGTATCCCTTTCCAAGCTGATCCGCAAGATGGTCCCATCAGGCAATTTCTTGGCATAATAATAGAGGGCCTTAGACAGGGTCTGGGAATCGCGGACGGCTGTCCCTTCCCCATTTTCAATCGCCGCCCGTACTTCCGGCCGGGCCAGGTGATTTTCCATGATTCCTTTATCGTAATCCGATTCAAAGAGGACATCGCCGCGGGCATTGATCCAAGTGATACGCAGGCCGTTCGTATGATGGATGCCGATTTTCTTCAAATACAGGGACGTATCATGGCCTTCTTCAAGGGCCGTTTCGACGACATCCATGGTCATCGTCAATTCCTGCTGGATCTGATGCTGTGTAGAACGCCAGAAGAACCACGTCGAAATGAGCAGGGTCACAGCCATACAGGCCAGGCCCATGGACAACAGGCTAAGATAGACTTTCCGCTTCATACATTCCCTCCAATGACGTATCCGACGCCGCGCACGGTATGGATGATCTTGCCGCCATCGCCCAGCTTCTGGCGCAGGCTCTTGATGTGCATGTCGATGGTCCGGCTTTCGCCTTCATAGGTAAAGCCCCAGACCGCTTCCATGATCTGTTCCCGCTTGAGGACGATATCCGTATTGACCAGGAGATAGCGCAGGAGTTCAAATTCTTTTACCGTCAAGTGACACGGCTTGCCCTCGACGGTGACGACATGCTTTTCCTGGTCCAGGGCAACCGGCCCATACGTATAGAGATTCGTTTCCGTATTCTGCCGGCCCGAACGGCGCAGGACAGCGCGGATACGGGAAATGAGCTCGACGATGCCGAAGGGTTTGCAGACGTAATCGTCGGCGCCACCGTCCAGGCCTTTGACAATGTCATATTCGCTGGTCTTGGCCGTCAGCATGATGACGGGAAGCGTCTTATACGGCTGGGTCTTGCGCAGTTTTTCCAATATGTCATTGCCGCTTTCACCAGGCAGCATGATGTCCAAAAGGAGCAAAGCCGGCGTCCGCTTCTCCAAGGCCGGCCAAAATTCCTTGCTGTCGGCAAAAGTCTCGACTTCAAAATCCTGGCTGCGCAGGGCATAACCGACGAGTTCACGAATATTTTCATCATCTTCGACACAGTAAATCAAAGGCATAGGGCTACAGTCCTTTCATGTAAAATCCAGTTTTCTCATTCTATTCCATTATAGCGCAAAACCGGCTAAAAACAGTGTAAAAAGAGAGTAAAAAAAGGCGCTGTCTTCGTGCGACAGCGCCTTTTTTTGAGTTTGAAGTTGAAAGTTTGATGTTTGATGTATTACCTCAATCATTAAAAAGAACGGAACCACGCATG